>Ga0307507_10000195_pt1 | contig 112895 bp, 28 predicted proteins | sample 7_EM_MG_FD_207223 | JGI IMG/M metagenome (GOLD analysis project Ga0307507, IMG submission 207223) | Populus trichocarpa ectomycorrhiza microbial communities from riparian zone in the Pacific Northwest, United States - 7_EM | ecosystem: Host-associated > Plants > Roots > Unclassified | place... | reverse complement strand
ATTAAAAGACATTCTAACTGGTCTCCCTTTAATAGTTAACTAAATAGGTCCTATTTTAAGATTAATAATACCTCCTCTATAGGCTATCTAATCTCCTGAAATTGTTATAAGTGGATATAGGTATTCCTTTTATCTATATAGTAACCCCATCCTTTCCACTATCTTTGGTAATATATGGTTCCTAGTTGCTCTACTATCTACTAACACTTTAAACTGCTAATCTTACTACTTAGCTCTTAAATTTAGGTGCCAACCTTGAATTCCTTTAAGGGTTTAAGGCTCTAATACTAGTTCCCTCTAGTCCTATGCGCCTCCTCTTTTCCTAACTATTAGCTACTTAATCCTGTCTGTACTTGGTCTAACTTTAGCTAATACTTAATTTATTTCTTTTCCTCTATATACTATAGACAAGTGTTCTCTAGGTACTTCTACCACTATTGTCCATCTAGGCATTCTTCTATAAGGAATCTTTCTGGTTAAAGTATTAAGTCTTCTTAACCTTATACTTCTACTAGGTGCTAACTATGTATATACTTAGTATTCCTAAACCTTTTTTCCTCTGGTGCCTAATATATCCTTACTAGGTACTTCCGGTTCTTATCTTTAGGTGCTCTATATATATTACACGTGTCATCCATATAAGCTATCCACGATAGTGTATAATACGCTATATGTTTTAGGTTAACTCTTAGTTTATCTTTATTCTTAAGTTTAAACCTATACCTAGTTAATCTAACTACTGGTATCTCTACTATAGGTACTAAGATTTATTATTTACTTCTCTAGTCCCTAGATCCTTCTTCTAGGTTCCTTAACATTATAATTAATGCTCCTTTAATATAACTTATGCGTTTCTCCGTAATGGGTTGGTCTTGGATAACTTTTTTATCCAGCTATATATAAAAATCTTCCTATTTGTTATTGTGTTATTGCCTATACCACTTTCTATACAACTGGTTTAGTGTGTATAGTCTATCTATTAGAAAGTACCTTATTATTACTACATTATAACATCCCTTAGTATGTCTTTTTTTAAACCTAGTTAGAATATCTAGATCCTCTTCTTATTCCAGTTCATCTAACTATTTTACCCTAGGTGTCCCTGCACTTAGCCTATTAATAACTCTTTGCATGGGTGCTCTGTCCCTTATACAACCTAGTATAGCTAACCTCTTATCTAGCTTTTGCTCTTGCCATGCAATAATTCTTATTTTGAACTTATCTATAGTTTCTTATTTTCTGCGTCTTGTAGCTGGATCTTTATAGTCTTCTTGCTTTTTAATCCTGGTATTAACTGTTTAATCTTTAGGCTAAACACTGCGTTTACCTAGGATTGCTAACGTTCTTATTCGTTCTCCGAACTTATAGTTCTTAAACTTGCGTCCTATACTCATTTGTTTGTCACTGAACTGAGTTACTACCCTTTCCTATTGGTTTTCATCTATTATAGGTCCTTAGGTGTGTCTTATCTTATCTTAAGAATCTTAAGCCTATGGCCTTTTGCCTTTATTAAGTAATAAGCTGGTACTAGCAGTTGTCTGCTTGCTTAGTTTCTTCTAAACGTTACTCCTATTGTCTTATAAAGCGATGGAAATCGTATCTAACGGTATTGTAATACCCGTTACTAAACCCTATTCTGTAATAGTCTTAGTCTCTACTTCTGTTTTAACTTCTCTAAGGTCTGCATGCTCCTAGTAAGCTGCTCTTATTGCCTTATTATTAGTAAATGCTTCGCCTATATTAAATTTATTGTCTTTAATGTCCGATCTACGAGCTGGTTTGTTGGTTCCCTTAAACTTAGATAATAATGGCTCCTATAGCTAATAGCTTACACCATACTTAGCATCCTCATAAATTCGGTATGCGTTGTTATAACAATACGCAAAACTGTTAATTAAACACTCTTTTATTCCTTATAGTGCACCGTCATCCCTTTATATATATGTGCTATCTGCTAGCCTAGTTCCCTTTACCGCGTAGTTACTCTAACCACCTCTATAGTCTCTGGCGAAATGACCCTATTTTCCGTAATTTATGCAAGCTCTATCTTTAAACTATCTTTCTTGCTATAGAGTCCGCCTAAATATCTTCTGCTGCTAAGATCCCTAGTTTGGCCTCTACTCCTAGGTCCTTTAATTACTTAATCCTTAACCTCTAGGTTTCTATAGTTTCTTTTCCTATTTTTAGGTTTCTTTAGTACCACTTAGGTCTATTAGCTCTGCGCCATTCTATAGTTTTTAACTCTATATCTATCGTTGCGTACTCTACGCCTTATATAACTATGGAACCCTGTCTTACCCTCTCTTAGCTTATTCCCTTTAGTAGATCCTATTATTAATCTTTATTAACTAATCTATTAACTCCCTTAGAGTATCCGCATCTTCTATTAGGATAATTGCGTCCTAGACTTTAGCCTTAAGTCCCTATTTGTACTGTGCCATAAGCGCCCTATTATTCCACTTAACCTACATGGCTAGTATTTAAAACTGTGTTATATACTTAATTGCTGAAGTGCGTTATACTAAGTTCTGAAGCTTTTGTTCTGCTATGGTTATAGCCTCCAGGTCTCTAAATATCTATATTAACTGTTCCGCGAACCTGTTCCAACTGGCAAATATATACTGTACATCTTGGTTAGTAGTTATTATGCTATTAACCTATATTTCCGTGAGATATGGCTTAAACCACTTAAGTGCCCTCCCTATTAGAAACAATCCTGCATAGGCTACTTAATCTAATAATGTTGCTAACTTCGCTCCTTCCTGTATTACCTTAAAGTGTATCTGCGTAAGGAATCCCTTAAGCTTTAACTTCTCTCCCAAGAATTGTTTAATTAAAGGTAACTTAATCTTTGCTACTCTAATTCCATTAATGCGTTCTTTAAGTATCCTATTATTGTCTTATAAGTGATTAACCATTTCCTATAACTAACCTCGCGTAACTACTTAAGAATTCCCCTTGTCTATACTAGTATTACCTGGCCCTGAGGTTGTGGCTGCCGTTAACGCCGTTGTAACTAGTGCTGCTCTTAGTGGCATATTATTTGACCTTGTTTAATACTATAACCTTAGTAGTAAATATGTAACGGAACCTTATAGCAGTAACTACGGTAGGTCCTATTATTAGGCTGGGTATATAGGTAAGAATAAATTAATAACGTAATAATAACTAGTGGAGTAGTTACCTAATAGATTAACTCCAATTATATTCTAAGATTTACTATAAGGAGAGAACTATCTATGGTAGGGACTGAGGTCCTTTAAATACATAACCGTACTCCTAAGAAATCCTCTCTTGTACGTGAGGTACGTGTTATACGTGCTATACGTGGCGTACACTGCGTATACTCCGTACACTGCGTATACTCCGTACACTGCGTATAACATTATGTGACTCGCTTACCATTCCTCGTTACATGGTTCCACTGGATCCATTCTGGACCGTGCCTATATCAACTAACTAGCTTCCTGCGACTCTTCCCCAAGCAGTCATAACATCATACTTAAAGCGTCCGTAACATACTACTAGGGAAACTAGGCCAAGCATACCTTATTTCCTACTAAAACTACCTAAAATTGACCCTAGCTCCCCGCCGGAAGCATACTTAAGTAAAGGTAGTTAAGAAAGTAACTAGTATAAAGAATTTGAAGTCCTCCCTTATAAGCCTGCGGAGCCTTCGTGATAGGACGGCCTGCGTATAAACCGCAGACGCCTTAATCTCGCCGCCTAGCCTACTATACGAACTAATAAGAAGCCTACCGCGACAACGCCAAAGAAACCAAAGCTTAATATAGAGCGCATAGGCGGTAAGACCAAAAAGTGTCGCGAGCGCGACTTAACTGGCTCGCCTAAAAAAATAATAAAATTACCTGAAGCCAAGCGGGCCAAAGGTAAGAAATACCGCGAGGAAGGTTACAGAGTAAGCGCCCAGATGCACGACGCGTTGGAGCTTGATTGGAGCTTAGGAGTATAGCTTTTAGTGGTGGCGTTGTGAGTAACAATTAGGTAAAGGGACGCGCGCATTTCGCGATCTAGCTCTATTAAAACTTTATAAATTAATAACTCTACACCACCACTACCTATTAACTTTATTTATAATTCGTTAGAACGCCTAATTTATTACCCCCTAACCCCCCGCAAGCGGGGGCTAAATAATATGTTCGTGGTTGTTATATACTTAATTTTATAAAAATATTTAATAAGGATCTTAATGCTTCGTGTTCTTGGTCCTTGCGCTAGTAACTGTATTAAGCTAGTAATCTAATTTCGTTTCGCTGTTCTGGCCAATAAGAGATGGGCTTGGCGCCGGTAATAAAACGACTTCCGACTTTGATATCCTACTGGGGGGAAGGAGGTCGCCGGGTTACTGTCTCTTGCAAAAGATTGGGAACTTGCTTAGAGCCGAATATCGCGTATCACCCTACCCTATCAAAACGATATACCCCTATAACTTTACCAATATATCTTTATATTTTATAGATAGGGCCTTATTTTATAGTCTTTTACTAGAGCTATAAAACTAGCCCTTATTTATATAATTTAGGGCTGTTTTGGTGGAGTTATAGGGGGTGCTTATTTTTAGGCATGGAGGGGTCGCGTAGAGCCTCAATTTTAGTTTTACGGCCACCCCCTATAGCCCCACTAATACCGCTCTATATTTAATAAATAAAGCCCTACTTTATAGCCCTAGGATAGAGCTATAAAATGGACCTGTATATATATAAATTGGATTAATATTGGCGGAATTATATAGGGTGGATTGTTTTAATAAGAGGGTCTATCTCTTCGAACACGTGCATTTTTTTGTCAATTTTTTGATTGGTGGCTGCGGCTTAGGGGCCTATAAATAGCGGGCTTGTTTTCCAGCTTTTATAAGCAGTTTTTACTATAAAAAGTAGGAAAAATAGCCCTAAATTTGCAAGCCTATAGTCCAAGGAGAGTAAAGCGTGACCGCAGCCAAATGGGAGAAAAATGTGTGTAGAGAGATGTGTTTTAGGTGTTAGCCTTATACATAAGGCTGAGTTAAAAAGAACGCTAGTAGGGTACCCAGTTAAAACCTTTATAAAAGGCGGAAGGCGTTAGCCTGTAAGGTTGAGCAATAAAGGCAGAAAGCATCTGACGTCTAGCGGCCTAGGCGTTGGACCTCTTTGTTAGAGAAGCCGTGGTCTAGGGTATATTAGGCCACGCCCCTACAGAAGCTGTGACCTGTATACTATGCGGCTGAAATGCTATAGAGGTTTAGTCTTAATTTAAGCATCTTCTGCGCGTATAAGGCGGAAAACGCCGCACCACTAGATGCAGTAAATAGCGGCATAGAGGGAGCCTAGGGGTCCAGGAGAAAAAGCCTTTATAGCGCTGCTACAGGGCAAACCGCGTTAAAGGTTGCGGCTACTATAATTTAAACACCCTGCTTATCCTTATCGGTCTTGCTCCGTTTAAGACGGAAGGTGAGGTAATCTCCAAAGGGGCTAAACTGTACGTCTAAGCAAGTAGCTTTAGTTGCAGCAAATAATAGTTCGGACCGTTACTTGTCGGTATAGGAGATCTCGCCCATACGGAGGCACCCTGCGAAGGCGAGGTAGAAGGCGGCGTTGGTATTTACCCCTGGGATTAAGTTACTGCTAGTCGCGATCTTAACGAGGATGCTACGTAAGATTGGCAACTTCGGGGTAGATTCTTTTGGGTTAGGGTTAAGGGAAGTTGCCCTATCTAGTATGCGACGAAGTAACGCGTTCTTAAATACTATAACTGGGAGAATGCGGTTAATATGTGTAGAGTGGATCACGGCAAGGTATAAGCGTAAGGTTTTTGAAGCTACCCTGCCTATATACAGAGAACTGTTGCCATATGTCCTCTATGCTACCCATTCTATAAGATTGGGTAACTGGGCTGGGTATAGCGCTACAGCCCTTATGGCGCAGAAGAACTCCCATAACTTTATACCTAAGGCGTATGTCTTGCGGGTGTTAGGCTTAATGCTATACTATAAGAGGCTTAAAACTAAGTGAGATTGGCCCAATTAGGTAATAAAAGCAGGCGGCGGGCCTGGTAGGTTAATAAGTAAGCCTAAAGATAAGCCATTAGCACCAAGAGATTAATCTAAGGATAGAGATTTTTAACTGTGGCCCAGTTAAAGTGGGAGAGTATATTAGCTAGTATATTGTCTTTAGATAAAATCCAGGAAGATTATAACTGGATGTTAAATGCGGCAGCCTAGACTAAGATTTATTAGAGGAGCAAATTAGCAGGGCCTTTGAGCACTGTATTTTGCAGGCCTGTAAAGGCGACTGTGTTGTCCGTGTAGACGTGAACAGATGAATATTACTAGGTAGGGCTCCATTTTACAAATGCGTCAGTAATAGCAAGTACTTTAAGCACATTAATATAGGTATGGAGGTGCTTAGAGGCAGGAGATACTGCAAAGAGGTTGTCTTATAGCAGTGTGGAGGCATAAGGGCGCCATTAACTACAAGGAGTAGAATGGGTCTTGGCGGAGGCGTGGCCTAGGCAGCTATAGAAAAAGCCGGCGTAACCGTATTTGGATAAGGCATCCGTAAAGAGATAGATCTAGGGGCGAGTAATGTCCTCCTAAAAGAAGCGAACCCCATTTTAAAGCGCTAGGGCTTCACTCCACTAAGCTAGGTCGGAGATTACCGCTGGCGGGATAGGCAAAGTGCGGCAATTTATAAGAGAAAAAGCTGTAATAAGGTCCCATAGTGATCTTAAGTAAGATCGCCCTAACTAGATAACTTTTACGGCCTAAGCGAGGCTACCTCTAAGTTGCTAGCACTATTTAAGAGAAACTTAGGGCCTAAGGATAAAGAAGGTAAGTAGATTTTGTAGTACTATCTGCTTAACAGGGCTAAGGGATAAGAAGAAAGTGTTGGTATTAATCTAATAGCCTAGTACATCTAACACCGTGCCACAGGAGTCTTTTATAGTGTTAGGAGGGAAACCAAGTAGTATAATTATGAAGTTATATACGCAAACTACTGGTATATAACTAGTGCCTGGGCGTAAGATAAATATAAAGTTATCTAAATAATGAACTAGCGCAAAGAAAGCGATAATTAAATAAAAGCGGCGTTTAAGAATCCAATATAGGGCTTCTACAAAAAGGTTAAAAAGGAAGGGTGCAGTAGCTAGACTAAAGGGGAGACAGTATTTAGTATATACTGTCTTTTCCCACTTAAAACCTAGTAGGCGTTGGTTGGTAATAGTGACTAGGATATTCTAAAAAGCGTCTTTAAGATCGCGTTTAAGGATAACAGCTCCTCTCCTAGCAAGGAGGATAAGTGCTAGAATGTCATCTACAGTGCTATAGGTAAGGGTAGAGTAGGCCTCTAGAATAGTGGCGTTAACGGAAAGACCTCAGCAAGGCTTAGGTGAAGAGAGATTATAGATACAGCGGAAGGTTCTATCCGGCTTAGGTATAAGTCCTAAGGGGAAGCAGTAGATTGCTTTAGGCAGACAAATAGCAATGCGGCCGATGGGTAGATTAGTAGTAATTTTCACAGTAATTACCCCTAGGTTAGCATTGGATAGGAGTTAATTTAAACATATACGTGCTAGTAATAAGGCAGTAACTCCAATCTATACGCCATATATTAGGATACCCTTAATTAAGGGGCCGAGATCTTTAGGGTATAGGAGTAGCTCATCCCTCCAGGCCAGTGCGTTTAATGGCGACGGCGAAGTATAAAGTGGATACTCTAGGGTAAATACCTTAAATCTCAGTGTTAAGTTTGGGTGTGGAGGGGGTATAAATTGTTACAGAGACCCCTTACAGTCTTTCTTAACGTGATTCCCTCCACATGCTTTACAGAGATGTTAATAAGAGCATGGCAGTTTAAAGCACGGACGGCCTATATTCCAATTACCGCATACCTAACCCTGTAGGGATAAGGTAGATATATCTGCCTAAGGGCGTTTAGATGACAAACCACTATAGGAGGGTGACGGGGCTAGGCGCAGGGTAGCGAAATTATAGTTAGCTGCTTGTAGTTTAATAGAAATAGCCTAGTTAGCAGGGTTAGTTTAATCAAGCCTTATAGCTCTCTGGTAGACAACCAGGGCTAAATTAAGGACACTATTCTAGATAAACTATGCGGAGAAGCCTATAATAGCTTAATGGAATTTTGCCATTGCAATAGCTAAGGGGGTTGATATGGCCCAGAGGGTTTGGACGATAATACCATAGTTAGTAAAGCCCTTAAGCTAAATGCCTATAGAGGAGAAGTCCTTTCTGGAGCCCTTACTAGAGGCAATAACTCTTCCGTCTGCCGTTAACTCCATCCAATTGGAGTTAATTCTAGACGGATTATTACATAACTTTGCAAGGTTCTTTGGAACAAATATACCCTTCTAGATTACAGTAACTTTGGAGACTAGGATCCCAGGAAGAAGCAAGTCTAAGCTCTTTACAGTAGGAGGGAGAGAAGACTTACTAAAGTTAGTCTCCACCGCGTTAATTATAGTAGAGTTCTTCTTAATGGCGGCAAGCTAAGCCTAGTGTATTTCTTCCGTGGCCAACTTTGCTTGGGCTATAGAAGCAGCAAGTGCTTTAAGGGTAGCCTAGTTTAAAGCTACCTTATAAGCGCGCTCCTGCTTGTGGTCTTTTAGCTCTTGTTTATAAATATCCTGTAGGCGCTTTTTAGCTGCAGCTACGGCTGTGGCGGAGGGCGTAGGGGCCATAGTAATGGAAGGGCGACGCGTCTGCGAGCCTTCACTATTAAGAACACGCGAATGAGAGCGTGTGCTATATGCAGGAGCGTCTTCAAAAGAATTTGTTATAAGGAGTAGACGGGGGATAGCGGAGAGGAGCAACGGCCACGGCCTAAATTCAAGGCTTTAAGGGAGGAGATTTAACGGTTAAATAAGATCAAAATAAATAAATCAACAGCAGCTTTAATTAACAAGAACTAGCATATTCGAATTTAATTAGATAATGTTGTTAATACTTAAAGTTCTTCATATAGAGACTTCAAGCCGTGTGCTGTGGGACACGTGACTTCCTATAGACCTTATCATAATATGCTGCTATAGCTTGGCAATTTTTACTAATATTTCTAAAACAGCAGTATACCTCCTATAGCCCCACTAATATAGCTCTATATTTTATAAATAGAGGCCTATTTTATAGCTTTATTCTAGGGCTATAAAATAAGGCTTTATTTATTAAATATAGAGCGGTATTAGTGGGGCTATAGGGGGTGGCCGTAAAACTAAAATTGAGGCTCTACGCGACCCCTCTATGCCTAAAAATAAGCACCCCCTATAACTCCACCAAAACAGCCCTAAATTATATAAATAAGGGCTAGTTTTATAGCTCTAGTAAAAGACTATAAAATAAAGCCCTATCTATAAAATATAAAGATATATTGGTAAAGTTATAGGGGGTATATCGTTTTGATAGGGTGGGGTAATACTACTCTTTTCGAAAGTGCTGCGAAAATAAAATTAAGCGAGCCTCGCCCACACAGCATTGAATTTGGGTGATCTTACTATACAAATCGAATGCCTACCATGTATACCACGCTTAAAACGCTTATATCTGCCTTCTATGTCTAAGAGACTTCCTAAATAGCAGCTCTATTAAATTCTGATAGCTTTTCTATTTAATTGGACGGTTAAATATATTGCGGCAGCTATAAAGTTACACCTCTTAACTATATACCGTATCCAGCTTAATTTGGACCTTTATGGGGAGCTATACCCCCCCCCTAATCTTAAGATCGGGCGACTAAGTAATATACCAAAGGAATATAAGCGAGTTCGTAATATATGACATTATAGTGTTAGTTATACTAACTGTGTATATAGGCGCTTCTTGCCTACCTAGAAGATCGCCCTATTGCCTATTTTAATAAGATGGCCTGGTTCCTATAGAACGATTGTAATATTATAGTGTTAATATCGTTAATATGGCGGGCTCTTAAACGTAATAAGTGGAGTAGGAAGGTTGTATAGCGAAGAGTGTAGGAGCGCTTAAAAGATCTTCGTGCTGCCTAGAAGGGACGCTAATATATATAGGACGTTGATCGCCTTATATTTATTAATAAGTCTGGCGCCAATAAGAGGACTGGTTATAGGAAATTTGGTTAAAGTTCTATAGGCCTTCCTGCGATTAATATAGTATCAATTAAGCGCTTAGAGCGTTGGAGTATCCTTCCTATATATATAATTAATAGCTTCCTCCCTGGAACTCTTATATAGCAAGGCTTAATTACTTCTAAAATATTTAATGCCTGGATTAAGTCTTCTGTTCTACCTTATTATATACCCGGCTATACAATCTTAGTATTAGATAACGCCTCAATATATAAGAGTTAGGTAAGAAAGTAATTGTATATATATTATAACTATATAATCTAACCAGAAGATGTAGGAGTTTATAAAGCTCTACTCTGCCACCTAAATATCTATTAAATATCTTTCTTTTTACTACCTAGAGTTTAACCTAATTAAGCTTTCCTTTTATAATTTTAAGGCGTGGATTTAACTAAATGTTTACTTAATTAAGGATTATAAGAGCTTTGGTATATTTCTGTAATTTAGAATATAGTATATAGGAATCTATTACTTAGCTTAAGGATACTTTTAATAGGCTAGCTACCTAGTAAAACACTAGTTAAGAGCGCGATCTTCTATTTAGGTAGTGCCCTTATAGAAATTAATAACTTACTATCCCTTTTGGTTTACTTAAAAGGTCTTAAGCTTACGCCTTAATTAAAGAAGGAGTTCTGCTGTAAGGCCTAACTTATCTACCTATACCTGCTTAGATATTCCTACGCAAAGCGCCTTTAAGTTATAAAAGTTATTAATAAGTGTATTAAGAACAGTCTTAAGCTCTATTATAAGCTTTGGAGTTGCCTAATTAGGCCGTCTTCTTACCTAGTTAAAGAATTTGTGAAGTCTCCCCTTAGAATCTAAGTTGCTATTAATTAGGCTGGTTAGCGGCGCTGCTAGTATTGCCTATATAGTAGCTTCTGGCGTTAGAGTTACTGGAGGCTGTTAAGCTGCTTATATAGGTGCCTAAAATGGATTCGGTTGTGCTCTAACGGTTATATAGTAAGCGGGTGGTGGCCCTTAGGGGGGGTAGTTAAATTAACTATAAGGAGAATAGAAGCCAAAATTATTAGCTCTAGATTAAAAATAGCCTCCTAGCCTATGCGCCCGCCACCTCCCCCCTCTACTACTACTACTGCTACCTCCTGTAGCTCCAGTCTTGGCTAAAAGGCGTATAGTAATTGCAGTAGGAGGTTCCTTCTTAGTAGCCTTGCCTTCCTTAATTTGCTTGCCCTAGGCCTTTATTGCAAAGTAATTAACTGGGTAGTAAAAACGAGGCAGCTCTATATTCCTATTTACCTAATAGGTGCCTCTATTATTTAAATAGATCTTTAATTAGCAGGGCTATTAGAAGGCTATTAAGGGAGCTAGGTTTCCTAAGAGAACTTTTACTAGGATATTCTTAGGTAGAGCAAGTTATTGAGTAATAGTAGCACTTACACTACCCTTCTTTTTAGGTATACTAGATGTAGCCCTAGCCTTAAGAATATTTAATAGAAGTATACTTGCTGGTAAGACCCTCTAGAGCGACTTAACACTAAGGAAGTAGGGGGAGGCGTATGCTAAAGTAGTTTCTGGTATAGGCTTCTTAGTTAGTGTAACTACTACCTCTATGCGTAGTCCCTTTTTACTATCTATATGCCACATTCTTATAATCTTATTAAGATTATAGACGTGCTTAATAGTATAAATATCTTATAGCACTATATCGCGAGCTACTATATAATTATAAGAAGCTATTGCCCTAATAGAGTACTTATTCTTAAAGGATCTGTTTGCCTAATTAGCTTTAACCTTATTAATCTAAGAGTTAACCTTTCTAAGAAACTCTCTACTAATAATATGTTGTGTAGAAGTAGAAGTAATATCTATCTCTCCTACGCGAGCTTTCCAAATCGCTATATAGTATAGAAATACTACCTTAGGCTCCAAGGGAGGTGGCGAGCTTAAATCTACCGTAATAGCTTCCTTGGGTATATCCTTTTGTCTTAGCAGAGACTTTAAAGGCTTTACTAATTTAGTAGGCTTCTTCTTAAAGGTTAACTTTAGATTTAAACTCTTCTGGCTTAAATGCCTAGTAGGCTTCTAAGTACGCTAAGTTGGCTTAAAGGCCTTAGTAGCTCTAGTAGCTTATATAATTTTAACAGCTTTAAGAGCTTTAGTAGCTCCTTAACTTGGTTAAATAACACGCCTACTTATTATTTTAAAACCTACTTCCTTATCTAGTGGCTCTTAAGCTGGCTGCTAAATATTTGGACTAACTAGGCCTGTATTATTATCGTCTCCATTGTCTTTATTATCTTTGTTGTCTTTGTCCTAATCCAAATCTATATCTAACTCTTAGGCCTCCCCCCCCCCCCTCCTCCTCCTCCTTCTTCTTTTCCTTCTCCTCCCCACCGGAACTAAGTGGTAGGGGTGGGCAGCGAGCTAGAATGGCATGAAGGCCCGTATGCAAAGGGACAACAGCATTCCGCTTGGTTGATTAAGGAGGCTGCGTAGGTTAACTAGCAGCTCATTTTTAAAGGCTATTGTGCTTTACTATTACGCTTATAACACTAGAAAATTAATATATATAAGTAATGCAATATAATACTTAAGCCTTATAAGTAATTAAAGAGCGGTAAGCGTGATATGCGTGGTAGGCATTTGATTTGTATAGTAAGATCACCCAAATTTAATGCTGTGTGGGCGAGGCTCGCTTAATTTGATTTTCGCAGCACTTTCAAAAAGAGTAATACGCGATATTTGGCTCTAAGCGAGTTCCCGATCTTTTGCAAGAGACAGTACCGATATTTCTTAAACGACTGTACCTTTCCACTAGAGAACTTCCCTAGTAGTTTTAGTTGGAACTCTATAAGAGTTTATTAAGAGGTAAAGTCTTAGAGAACTAAGACCCTTAAAGGGAAGGCAATTGTAACAGGCGCTCCTAAAAGGTATATATTAGATAGAACAGATAAAGGTTTTACTAATATCCCACTAATATCCTAGAGGAGATATGGTTAGATAGATAAGGGGTAAAGGTTTTACTAGTGTCTTAGAAGGATTATATAGGGAGCTGGTTCTCCTCTAGAGAAGAACTAGTAATTAGTCTCTAAATAGAAGAAGTTAGAAAGCATTTATCCTTTAATACATAAAGCTCGTTCTACCTTCGACTTACCTTCTACTTATCTGTAACTCTCATTCTACACTATTAATTAGATAATCATACGTTCCGGTCAGACTGGCCTTTTATAAAAGATCTCCGCAAATACCTAGATAACTATAATACCTACTAACGCTATAAATCGCGCCGATATAAACCCTATAGTAAGCTATAGCCTCTTTAGGTCCCTACCTAAGCCTAGTAATATTATTTACTTAACTTTATTATAGATCTCCCTAAGTCTAAGACTCCTAATAACATAGAGTATAACTTTATTCTTATCCTTATAGACCATTTTATAAAGCTAGTGCGCTACTATCTAGTGCGTAAGATAATTAATGCTACGCAACTTACAGAACTCTTATTTAGAGTCTTTATATAAATAGGGCCCCTAGATAATATTATCTCTAATAGGGGTAGCGTATTTATAAGCAAGTACTAGAGTACTATATACTACTATTTCCGCGTTTAGCGTAAGCTTAGTACCACATTCTACCTATAGATAGATAGTTAAATAGAACGCCAAAACTAGGAGCTTAAGGCATACCTGCGTATATTTATAAACTAGGAATAGTCTAATTAGGCCTCCCTACTTAATAAAGCAGCCTTTACCTATAACTCTAAGGTCCATATTATAATAAAGTGTTCCCCTATTAAGTTTGCCTATAGCTAGCTACTAAACGTCCTAAATAGAGTCCTAGATAGCGTCTAAGACGCCTAGCAAGGTGGGGAGGGGCCTAAGTTAATAAATGTTAAACTTGCAGAGATGTATCTATAACGCCTACGCCTTATATATAAGGTAGCAGCAGTGTTGATAATATACGCCTAATAGCTTTAGGTAAAATACTATAATCGTTACTATCTGGCCAAGTATTTCGCTATTAGTAAACGAGTCCTACTCTCTTTTAAGAATATCCGCATAAAATATCCCTATAAGAAACTTGACAACAAGTTTATAGGACTATTCCAGATCCTAAAGCGCGTAAGGCAGTAAGCATATGAGCTAGAGCTCTTACCTGCTATGGCACAGCTCTACCTAGTCTTTTATGTCTCCTTACTAGAGCCTTATAGGTCACGCCCTAGGTTTTAACCCCTAGCAGTAGAAGAGCTTAAGGAAGGCAGCTAGGAAGTAGAAGTAATTATCGCCTACTAGGATCATGCTAGATAACTGCAGTACCTTATTAAATGGCTAGGATAGCCAAATAAGTATAATAAATAGAAATACAAGATAGAACCTAAGAATTATTAATAACTGCTAAACAGGTACTGTAAGCAGAATACCCTAGCCTCGTAGCTAAAGCGCAGGCAAAAAGTAAGTACTACTACTAAGATATAACCTATACTAAAGCGGAGCAGAGGACGTCCTAAGGGATTAAAGAATAAGCAATGCTTATAATAAGAACTGTGGCATATATATAGGGTAAAGCGCGATTTATTAATATCCTATATAAGCCACACTCTAACGCAACCTAGCTATATTAGCAACTCGCAGGTAATTTACAGGCGAAGCTATAACATACGCCAATAAAGCTTAATTTAGAAAGTACCCTTTCTAGACCTAGTCTGTTACTCTATGCTAGCTTAGTAGATTATTATGTTAGAGAATAGGTCTACTTAATTGGGGTTTAAGACCTACTAGTAACCCGTTAGCAGGAACCTATGCTAATAACTTATATACTATTCTATATATATACTATGCAGATAATATATAAGGCTAAAGCATAGGTCAGCGGCGGATTTAATGGGTATATAGCCTTGCCGTTTATAAATCTGGCTATGTATAAGTAATCTATAACCTACCTATAAAGTATATACAGCGCTACGCCAGTATAGTATAAGGCCAAAGTATGGGGTCAGTGGTGGATTTAATAGGTGTACTATCTTACTACCTATAAGTCTAGCTGTATATAAATAACCTATAACCTACCTGTGAGGTACTAGCAACCTACCTATACAAGCAATCTTTTAGAATATTTTTAATGGTCTACTAAATTTAGGTAAGCCCTAAATAGACTAATTAGAATTTTCTATCCTGGGGATAGAAAATCGCTACTAGCTTGGTTAAATATAGGGAGTCTTGGCAAGGCAAATCTAACTAATTAGATAACTTTAACTGGCGGTTAAAGTTCCTTAATATCCTTACGCTGCGCATATATATTACCTATCTCTCTATACGCAAAATTAAGACGCTTTTTTTCCTTATTAAGGTTTTTATAGGGTTTTATTAAGGCTTAAGTATATAAAGGATTGGGGACAATCCTTTTTAAAGGGGGGGGGGCATTATTAGGTAAAACCTAAGTAGATAGTTATATAGCTATAAGGAATGGGCGACCCTAGGGCGACCTAGGGGTAACTCGCCTATAAGGCATGTGCGCTATATGTGACTAGGGAAAACCCTTCCTTACCTTGCATATAGACTCCTCCTTTTCCCTTAAGGATTTGTCTGTCTATATAATATACCCTATTATTCTATTAATTGGACTCCCTATCCATATCCTTACCTTATATAACTATTGTAAAATTTAAGCGAATTTGTATATAAAATGCTCTTTTTTTAATATAGCTCTATATATAACCAGCTTTACCCTGTTAGCAACTTAGTCAATTAAGGTATAAGTACGGCAAGAGGGTCGCGTAAGCCTATATAATTGGATTGTCTATAAACAAGGATCTAAAGCTAGAGAAAGGAAAAGAGAAGAAGGGTAGCGCCGCTTAAGGTTTTATACAATTGTCTGGTTATATAACTGTAACTATCTAAAATAGTAAGAAACTGTCTGTAATTATCTGCTATAATCTACTGCTACAATCTACTGTTTTCTACTAGCGCCGTAATATTACCCCCCCCTCTAAAAAAGTCTGCCCTTAGGCTTTATATAACGTGGGTGACAGGGTTTTGACGGTTTGATGGGTTTTGACGGTTTCCAACATCAAAACTCTAAGCGAGGGACACGGACAAAGTTTGTATGGGAAAACCTTAAAACCGTCAAAACCCATCAAACGTCAAAACCCTGTCACCCACGTTATCCGTATTATGTCCGTGGGGTGTTTTTATCTATATAATTAACAGGTAGCTTATTATCTTCGCTATACTAGCACTCCATCTACTTATCTAGATACTTTAGGGGTCCTGGCTTATTAGGGTATTGGTTATAGAATTTTTTAAGCTTCTGGGGGTAACCTATAAAGTTCTAGGCGGGGTATTAGGTTAGGTCTGGATTGTAACCTTTCTATTAGATATGGTATTTTAGCGTTCCTTATACTAGTTTATAGGCTAGTATTTTATTAACTTCCTATTTGTTATTGCCATTAACTTAAATTGGTAGTAAAGGCTTATTCTTTTATCTAGGTAGTGGGTTATTTATAGCTTTCTGTAGCTTATCTAGTAAGAAAATAGGGTGGACTTTAATTAAGTCTGGGAGTTTAACCTTGTATAAGTTGCCTTTTTTATTAAGGATCTTATATAGTCCTACCATCTTATAGTCTAGCTTATAGCTAGGCCGTTCTATCTTCTAGTTCTTTGTTATAACCCAGACCTTATTGCTTATAGTAAAGTTAGGCTCGCGCCTGTGCTTATTTGCCTACTATTTTATTAATTTCTAGGCCTTTTTAAGGTTCTTATGGGCTACTATCTATGCTTTTTCTAAGCGTCTAGTATACTGCTATGCTTGCTTATAAGATAGTTTTTTATATACGGTCTATAGTCCTTCTGGTCTCTCCCAGTTAAAGCTTATATAGGGTAAGTATCCTATTTCTAGCTGAATAGGTATAAACCATATAGAGTTATAGGGTAGGGTTGCCTAGGCATAGTCTATTATAGGTAGTAGTTTGCTCTAGTTATCCTAAAAGTAGTTAATAAAGGGCCGTAGTCTCTAGTCTAAGTATTAATTTACAATCTCTGTCTAACTGTCTATCTAGGGGTAGTATGCTATAGAGAGCTTTAGCCTAATACCTAGGATCTAGGTAAACTTATTCTAGAAGGCTGATATAAACTATGGCCTATAGTTGGATATAATAGTATCTGGTGGTCCGTAAATCTAGTAGACATAGTAGATATACAGTTAGGCCGCCTCTTTAGCATTAATATTCTTATAATAGGGAATTAAGAATAGGCGCTTACTAAAGCGGTTAACTAGGATTATAACTATATTATATCCGTCGCGGTTTATAGGTAACTTATAGAAGTCTATAGAGATATACTGCTAGGGGCGTTCTGGTATTAGGAGTGGCTTTAATAGCCCTAGGGTCTTGTTTTATAGAATTGTAGACCTATAGCAGTTGTTGCAGTTCTATACATAGCGGTTAATATCTATAACCATTCTGGGCCAGTAGTCGCGGTTGCCAATAATTTTATAAGTCTTATTTTTTCTAGGGTAGGCTATAGAGACCTAAGTATATGCTTTAGCAATAAGCTAAATCTGTAAATTCTATTCCTCTACTACCACTAGCCATTCCCAGTGCTTAAGCAGTCCATTTTTAAGGGACTATAGGCTAGTAGTATCCTTTACCTTTTTGCGGTACTCCTATAGAGAAGGGGCCATATAGTTTACCTACGGTAGTTTATTAATAAGGTTAAGTTCTATAGGGTTAACAGGATATATATTAGCGTTTAAAGGGTCTATATTAGTTCTGCCTATATCTGGGGGTTAAGGTACTCTAGTTATAGTAGTGTCTAGGTCCGTAGTAAGATCTTTACAGCTATTTAGTTATTTAGGTCCTGCCCACACCTTATAAGGGCGTTTGCATAATTTATAGCGCCTGGCCGGTATATAATTAGGAAGTTAAACTGGGATAGGATATCTACCTAGCGTGCCTGCTAGGCCATAAGGGCCTTTATTATTATAAAATATTCTAGGGCCTTATAATTGGAGACTACCTAGATAGGCTTAGGGGTCCCTTTTAGCCATATACGCCAGTGCGAAAAGCTAAAGATAATAGCCAGCATTTCTTTGTTATAGATGTGGTAGTTTAGCTTAGTATCTACTATAGTCTTTAAATAGTAAGTAATAGGGTGCTATTCTCTATCCGTCTGCTTTTGGGAGTAAATGCTAGCTATAACACTATTTAAGGCATTAGTCTCTAGCATTAAGGGCTATTCTAGGTTAAAGTAGGTAAGTAAGGGAGTAGAGACCAGTTGTTTCTTAAGCTTGTTAAAGGCCTGCCTATATACAGTATTAAAGTAAAAGGGCTGGTCCTTATAGGTAAGTAGGCTTAGGGGCTAGGCAATTCTACTATAGTTCTTAATAAAGCGTTAGTAGAAGTTATAGAACCCTAGGAATAACTGCACCCCCTTTACGGTCCTTAGGGGCACCTATTAGTTAATTATAGCCGTCTTTTCTAGGTCTGCCTTAATTCTATCTATACTAATAATAAACCCTAAGTACTTTATACGCTTAATACTAAATTCTAATTTTCTAATATTGGCCTAGAGGCTAGCCTCGCGGAGCTATTATAGGACTTTATAGACGTGCTCCTTATATTCTAACTTATTTTTAGAGTAGATTATAATGTTATCTAGGTAGGCCATATAGAAGTTGTTAAGGTAGTTAAAGAGTATATTATTTATATATCGCTGGTACGTAGGGAGTATATTAGACGCTGCCTTAAAGAATATATCCTTAAATTTCTAATATTAATAGGGTAGTTTCTATTCTACCAGCTCCTTATCTATAAGCTCACCTTCCTATTTACTAAGCTTATTTTCCTTTTCCTTAATTATTTAATTAATTTTATATAAGCTGGTGGTAAAGGTAATAGTATTAAGTTGGACCAAGTTTTAGTAGAATCCTACGGCGCCAATATAGTAGATATTAACTAGTAGGGGGTCTATAGGTTTCTTTATGGACTGTTATTAGGCCATATCTTATAGCCTAGGGTTGATAATCTTTCTTAGCTCCTGTTTTATCTTCTGTAAGTTATCCCTCTAGTCTATATATTTAGTATAGCGTCCAATACTCCTTACTATTCTTTATGGCTACCTAGGGCCTAAGTTCCCTATAGGGAGCTCCGCTAGCTTTTTACTAACTTTTTTAATCTCTGGTGTAGGTGGTATAATATAGGTAGTCTGGGGGCGGTATAGTATATAGATCTATTATAGGTTAAGCTATATGTCCTTTTTAAAAGCCTAGTCCCTATATATAGCATTAGCCTAATAAACGGTATTTATCTATAGCTGTATAAGGTTCTCTATTATAATGCTAATCTCTTTTATAAAGGAAGGTATTAGGGGCATAGTTTTAGGCTAAATAAGCTGTCTGTTCTGTATATTAAGCTATAAGCCTAAATAGGCTAGCCATTTTCTTCCTAAGATTATATTATGGCTTTTAAGGTCTATAATAAGGAAGGGGATGTTATACTACCTTTGTCTATTAACACGGAGATAGATCTATAAGATGGTTATAATAGGTGGTCCTACCTATCTATTATACCCATAAATAGGAATTAGCTTAGGCAGTTCTGTTAGAGGCACATTTAAAAAGTTAGTTAGTTTTATAGCGCACTTTATATTAATTAAGGTAAAGGTATTTGCTCTTAAGTTAGCTAAAGCAGAGGTTAAAACTTAATATTTATTGCGGAATAAAGTATAAGGGATAGTGTAGCTTTTTCCACTAACTAGCTAACCTAGATTAATATATAATATGTTAATCCCTTTTAATCCTAGAGAGGAGTCTTCCTCTAGGGTTCCTCTTTTTCTAGCTCTATACTATCCCTCTAAATTAGTAGGACCTTATTTATCTCTGCTACTATTAGGCAGTCGTTTATAAAGTAGTTCTTCTGGCTATATAAAAAGTAAGCTCCTTAGTTACTAAGGGCTTATTTATAGGGGTTGTTATATATAGGATAAGTCTGTACTGGGCCCATAGTAGGACTAGCTGCGCAACTAGCTACTAGATTAATGGTAGGCTAAATAGTTAATACTATAGGAGTTGTGGCCTGTACTAGGGCACTATTAGCTATTCTTATATTGCTTATAGTCTGGCTTAGAGGGCTCCTAACTTTATACCGCTTAGTATGTACCTTAATTTAATAGAGGCCGTAATTAATAGCTAAGCACTAGTTTATTAATTCCTTTAGTGTCTATATAGTAGTATAAACTAGCAGTATGGCGCGCTGTAGGTCTAGGGTGAGCTTATTAAAGAGGTCTGGTATTAAGTCTTCCTGGGGGATTTAAGCCCATCTAGCTAGGTATAGAAAGTAGGTCTAGAAGACTAAGAAGGCCGTTATTGTTTTTATATTAGGGGCTTTATAATTAAGGCGGGCGTTCTATATCTTAAAGGGGTCCTTATAAATAAAAGACAGGTAGTTAATTATTTCTTCTCTAGAGAGGAAGGGGTCTACTAAGTCCTAGGCATATTGCGAATATAGATGCGTCTATACGTCCCTGCTAGTACAGCTAAAGATATAGGCTATTTTGGCTTAGGTAATAGGGAAGTAATCTATATTAACTTTAAGCTTGTCTTGTAGTTAAAGCTTCTAATTATTAAATATAGGGTTAGTTCTATCTGTAAGTAATAGGGGGTCCGCAACCTTTGCGGACCGTAATAATACTAATACTATGTGTTAGGCTAGGGCCTTAAGGACTATAGTAAGTCTCTGGGTATCTAATAACTCCTTACTAGGTACTAGGGTGTCTCTAGTTTTAAGTAGCTCTTAAAGCCGTTTAATTTTGGCATTAGCTGCTATAAGTTCTTTCTAGGGGGTTAAGATGGTAACTGTTTTACTATTAGAGGTATTTAAGGATCCTGCGGCTGCTTTACTGGCTGCTATATTTCTTGGCATAGTGGTAGGGATATTAGGTAATTTTTAGTGTTTGTTTATTTCCTAGGGGTTCTGGTCCATACGTGTTCTATTCTTAGGTTTTGCGTTCTATTTATGTTCTTTTAGTTCTTAGGGGTCTATCCTGTCTTTATAGTCTTGGTAATGTCCTTATAGATATATTTAAGTTCCTTCTTAGGAAGAAAGAGTAAAGAGGAGCTTTGGGTAATGTTAGCGACTTAGTTAATTAAGGTATAAGCACGGCAAGAGGGTCGCGTAAGCCTGTGTAATTGGATTATCTATAAATAAGGATCCAAAGCTAGAGAAAGGAAAAGAGAAGAAGGGTAGCGCCGCTTAAGGTTTTATACAATTGTCTGGTCACATAACTGCAACTGTCTAAAACAGTAAGAAACTGTCTGCAATTATCTGCCACAATCTACTACCACAATCTACTGTTTTCCACCAGCGCCGTAATATACCCCCCCCCTTTAGCGAGATTTTAAATTCGCTACGCGCATCCAATCTCGCTTAGTTGCCACTAACTATAACGTAAGTTAGGGGGTTATAACGGTGTTAGTAGTTCCGACGGATTTTCCTACCGCCTGCCTAATTGGGTATACTGCCGCACTAGCAGTGATTTTAGCATTTGGTGTTCTAAAATCCGTTAGAACCACTAACACCGTTATAACCCCCTAGCTTACGCTACATAGTAACTGTAGCGAGCGCCTATGCTTGGCTGTAAGAGCCTTGCTTTTAAAGGACTTAAAGCTATTCACGATTAGCTTTTCTCTAGTGTCGTGATCTTTGTTAAATACCATAAGGTTTTCACCCATACTATATTCGCAATATGGCTCCGCAAATGGGCCTATATTAGCACGCCCTAATTAAGAATCCTTTTTAGCTTAGAGTAACCTAAGTAGAGTGTGCCTTTGTCGCTAGTTATATAGTTTGCTTAATTGCGTTAATTAAAAGGAAATTGCGGATATTTAGATTAACTTAGGCGCCTTTAAACGGTAAACATGGCTAGTTTATAATAAGAAATTGGATAATTGTGGTAGTACTAATACGGCTAGAGAAAAAGCTAACTCTCTTTAGTAATAAGATGGAGTGGTTAATCTATGACATATTTAATATTGTAGTAAGCCGCTATATAATATTTTAAGAGCTCTATTTGGCTAGCTAGACAAGAAAGCAGGTAAGCTAATTAGATCCTCTAGTTATAGAGCTTAGAGAGTAGCTTATGTAAAGTAGTGTTGCTAGGTGGCCCTTAAGCGCAGCGCTTACAATCGCGATATATATTTTACCATTATATTATAGTATACTGCCAATTAACTAGTATTTATAGATAAGTTAGGCGTAGATTTAAATACGGGCGTATAGAAGACCGGCTAGGCTTCTTATAGTGTTGCGTTAATTTCTTATACGCTATATAATTAGGGTAAGACAAGGCTTAATATGCTGCCTGTGTATATAATCAACGGCGTACTAGTAGCTTTAGTATATAAAGGCTTGATAAATAGCAAAGGCTTTAAGTTCTGGGTAGTAAATACTCTTCTACTATAGTGTAATTACTTTCCTACTAAGCAATTAGTAGTTATTATAGATAACGCTAGCTTCTATTACTTAAAGAGGATATAGGCTCTCTTTAACGCCTTTGGCGTTAAGCTTATATATTTACCTATGTACTTACCTAATTTAAATCTAATTAAAGAGTTTTTTGGAGAGCTAAAAGCTTTTATTTAGTAGGAGTGGTTCTCTTAGGCAAAGCATCCTAAAAGCTTTAACTATAGCTTTAAAGCCTTTCTTCTTTAGTATATAGATAAGGTTAGTAGCAAGAGTAAGAGCGTAAGAGGATATTTCTAATATAGTGGTTATAATTGTTAAGGTTTTTGGTATAGGGAAGATTAATTTTTAGTGGCATTTTTTTAATTATATGTAATACTTATAAATATACTAAAGGCTTTAATCTCTTATATAGGGTGTCTTTATTACTATAGAGGTGCTAGCAGTAATAGAGACACCTTATATTCTACTAATTATCTACATCTTAGAAACTTCCTTTAAGCTATATACAACGCTTATTTACCTACTTCTTTAAATCCTTCTATAGCCGCCTTATAATACCTAATTTAACACTAGCCTTTACAAGCTCCTTAATAGGATTAGAGCTATTAGATTTATTATATAGAAGCCCTAAGTCCTATCTTAGATTATAGACAATTTTATATACCGCTCTAAAGTCAGCCTCCTAGTTGGGGTTACCAAATATACTCTGCTTTTAATACACAAAGAACTCCTCTAAATCCTTTATGCGGTTAATACTATATAGGCGGTGTATTAGTAATATAGGTAAGGATAATAACATTAGTTAGCTTGCTGGTATAGGAGTTTACTAATTTAGTACTAGGCTTATAGAACCAACATAAAAGTGGTTAATAACACCTAGAGTATTAGTAGTAGAGCTCTCGCTAGAGGCTAATTAATGTACTCTTTTACTATTATTTCCTCCTTTACTGCTCTCTTAGTAAGCCGCGTAGTAAGCCTATAAGGTGGATTCTAAATATTCGCAATACTTTACTGGATACCAGTTACCCATTCTCTTAAGTCCTTATCTATTAATTTAATGTCTACCTAGCCAAGAATGTAGCACTAATTAACATTTAGGCGGCGCTTCTTATAACGCTAATATCTAATAAGCTTAACCTATAATCCTATATCGTTATTAGTAAGAGATACATAAAGCGTTAAGCTCTGCTCTAAAATCTATAAGGGCGTTAAAACTTTACCATAGAGTTAATTAAGTATTAATAGATAAGAGCTAACTCTAGAGCGAGAAGCCGCTAGTTAATTTATAGCTAGGGCATATATAATTAAGAGGTTAACAGTAAGAGCCTTAATAGCGCCACTTCTATTAGTATGCTTCGCCTATAATATAAGCTAGGTATTAATCTTCTACTACTAGGCTGCAACCTTAACTTCTATAATATTAAATTTAACGTTATAAACGCCTGCATACTAAGTGTTAACTTTAGCCTTAATCAGCTAGAGCTTAATGCGAATACCTTGCTCTTAATAATGTAGCTCTCTTTTATAAATAAAAAAGACTTAAAGTTGCTAAAGATTATAAAGCTGAAGGCTTATACTAATAAGAGTCTTAGTAAAAGGCGATTCCTTTAGGTATTAGATTACTATATTATAATTATAAGTAATAAACACGCTGCCGTTTCTTCTCTCTATATTACCAATCTTACTCTTAAAACGTAGGTAAGGCAGTAGCGGAATTAGCTTATCCTTATACTTACTAAGTAAGCGTAAGTAAGCCCTTAGGGGTAAGTAAGAGGCTAATATTAAGCAAGTAATTAGAGGAGTATAAGCCTAAAAAGTACAAGCCAAAGGAGCACGAGCAACTTCCTAAGAGGGCGTGGCTTAATATTATAGTATTAATACTAGCGGCTTCTGTGTTAAATACGGTAACTTATAAGATCTTAACTAAGGCAATTTACTAAGCTGACTTTAGTAGTATATACACTAACCTTCTACCTCCTCCTTAGCGGTCTCTACTACGACTTCTAGATTATTATTTATTTCCTTAAGCTCCTCCAATATAAAACCTGGCTAAATAGTGTTGTATTTGCGTCTTAGTGGCTATTATATTATATTTAGGAAATAGCTTAACAGTAGTAGGGGTTTAGGTAATAAGGAGGGAGGAAGGTAGCTTTATTAAGTTTATTAGGGAGGTCTCTCGCCTGTTAATTAAGCTGCTACGCGTTTTAAAGAAGGATGCATATTAAGGGCAAATTGATAATAGTACAACACGATTTTAGGTAGATATTACGGCTTTGGTAGGTCAGGCAAGTTCTATATAACTTCAATTTGATGTCCCTAGCAACTAGGACGGTCCTTGCGTGCAGGCATAGGCGCTCGCTACAGTTACTATGTACAGTTGGTGGCAGCCAAGCGAGATTGGATGCGCGTAGCGAATTTGAAATCTCGCCAAAGGGGGGGTGAAGCTGGTCGTGCACAGAGCTGTATTCCCTAACTTTACTACTTAATAATATTTTACCACATTATTATAATAAAATTCTATAATTAAAAAAACTTAATAGTAGCTTAATAAATTAATATTATTGTGATAAAATATGGCAGTGTTTTAGGTAAGTTTTGGTATAAAATCGCTTAGATGCGAAGACTTTTGTCTTATAACTATACGACGACGCAATGGCTCGGCGATGACGTAATAGCTCGGCGCCAAGCAGTAAAAGGGAGGGGAGGAGATTGGGGGTGGCTCGGCCACTGCAAGAAGATTGTAATAGTGGTGTAGTATTAAACTTTAAAAATTGTGTCCCGGGAGCTTAATTAACAACCCCTCTATAAAACGTTAACAGCGTTTAATTATAGAGCTTTAAACCGGCAGGTATTTTAGAAATACCTATTATAAGCAGCTCCGAGTGCAAAATCTAGAATATTTAGTAGTGGTGTAAGTATGGGACGGGGTATATATTTGCGTTCCTAAATATTGTTACGTAACGCAATCTTTAGGTAATAAAAACTAGCTATTAACGTTGCTTGACTAACACCTACCGCCAAAGGTTCCTCTGTCCTTTCTATCTTCTCTCTTGCCCGTCTTCTTATTTAATACTATCTATATTACTACGTTAACCAATAGATCCCTTAGTAAAGACTAAGGAGTATTAAAATACCTCTAGCTCCCTATAAGGAGGAAGAAAAAAAGAGAGGAAGGTATAAAAAAGGAAGTATTTATAGATAAGAGGAGGCCTATAAGTATAGGAGATTAGGTGGCTATAATATAGAGCTTAATATTGCTTAACTAATACCTACTGGAGGCTCCTTTGTTCTTCCTATCTTCTCTCTCGCCTATCTCCTTATCTAATACTGTCTATATCGCCACGTCAACTAATAAAACCCTTAGTGGAGACTAAGGAGGAGTATTAAAGCACTTCTAGCTCCCTATAAGGAAGAAGAAAAGAAGAGAGGAAGGTATAAAGGAGGAAGTATTTATAGATAAGAGGAGGCCTATAAGTATAGGAGATTAGGCGGCTATAATATCTATTAATATTGCTTAACTAATACCTACTAGAGGCTCCTCTATCCTTCCTATCTTCTCTTTTGCCCGTCTCCTTATCCAATACTATTTATATTACTACGTTAACTAATAGATCTCTTAGTGGAGACTAAGGAGGAGTATTAGAGCACCGTTAGCTCCCTATAAGGAAGAAGAAAAGAAGAAAGAAAGGTATAAAAAAGGGAGTATTTATAGACGGAGGAGGCCTATAAAAGAAGTGGTAGTAAGGTTAAGGCGCCTTAGTTACCGCTAGGTAAAAATCTACTATAGTAACTAAGGCGCCCTATTTAAGTTAGGTTTAATTTAAAAATAATATACATTCTTAGAGGTTACGTAACTCCTTATATAAGCAACATTTTCGCCCTTTAAAAAAACTTAAAATTTTGTAAAAATTAATTAATGCTATAGATAGCAGCTGTTAGATAATCTGTATTCTCTAAGGCGTGGGACACGTGCATTGTAAATCTCTTCATAGAGCCCCAGGGGCCCAGGGTCAACAAATCGACATCAATCAACGATCAAGTCAAGATCATCAATCAATCAACCCATTTAATCAATGAACTGCTCTACACGAACTTCGTGACAGCAGCAATATTAACTCGGCAATACTGCCAATTCTCTCTATATACTATTATATGTATATTTAACAGCTCTAAAGGCAATAAGAGGGTAGGAAGGATAGGGGGGTTAAGATTTAGATAAATTGGATTTTGTAGTTAAGTTATTTAAAAGTTAGAAAACTAAGACGGATACTATATTCTCCGCTTACCTTTAAGCTAGTATATAATATCCTATTTAGGAAAGGTTGTTTATAAATAGTTACTGCTGCCTCCATATAAAATCTTCCTATTATGCCTCCTTAGCCTTGCTTATAGATAACTAAAATCGTTCTTTATTAAATTTATATTTAAATATAAGCCCTAAAAGCCTTTTAACTTATAAAATTATTATATAAGTTAGCCTAACTATCTTATCCTTTTCCTTAATATCTAAAACTACCTAGTTAAGTGTTAGGCCCTGGCTTTTATATATAGCAAGAGTAAAAGCTAAATTAACTAAAAATTAACGCCGTAGGTAAGAGCCTTTTATACTTTCCTACTTATAAAGTATAGAAAAAATAGGGATAATCTTTATTCTATCCTGCCTAGTAAATAGGGTAAGTCCGTTATAACTATCTACCGTAATTAGCAGTGTCTAGGGCTTATCCTCTTTAATATTAGCGTCCTCCTTCTATATAATATCTTTAACTATACTAGTAGTACTATTTACTAAGCCTAGTTTAACCTAGATATTCTATATTAGCATAACTTCAGCGCTAATATATGGGGTTAAATTCTCTAGAGTATTATATTAATTAGGAGTAACCTTTTATATACCTATACTAGTGTTAACTAATTTAATAGCCACTACTGGCTGTAAAAGATCGCGAAGCCGAATAGTGTTATATTTACCTATAGCAGCGCGTATACTATATAGCCGAGTTGCGTTATTAAAGCCCATATATAAGGGATATTATTGCGGACACCTTGGGTTGCCCTTAGGACAACCTCCGGACGCCCCTTAGATAGTCGCCGGTTACGTGCCGGAGGCATATGCCCGTAGTATATAGTCTCCATAATCCCTAAGGCCTTACTTCCTTAAGGATTCGTCTCTCTTACCAATCTATCCTATTCTATAATTGTGTCCTTATAGCCCCCTGTCTATAAAGTCCCCTTATATTTAAATCCTTCCTACTCTATTTGGAAGGGCAGCTGGCTCTAAGAACTAGATTATTAATTTCTATCTTTTGTTTACATCTACCGTCCTTCCTTAAAATCTTGTAATAACCTAAACGGAAACTCTATAAACACCTTATGGAAAGCCGTCGCGCTAAGGCAGGAAGGTCCCTCCAATAGCGAGAGATTATAATAATATAAACCTCTAGGCAAGACGGCCGAACAAGCCCTAATACCTAGATACACCAAGAGCTCAAAGACTCTTATATACCTATGGTTACTAGCAACGCTGTCACAGTACGTGGCCGACTGTCAAGGTACGAGGTACAAGGTGACTGTATATCATTGACAAACGATGTCGTGTGAAGAGCTATGTATAGGAGGTGAGGCAGGATATATATACGTGTGCTCAGGGGTCAGGTCCGTGCTCACGCATACGCGTAGCCATAACAACGCGTCAGGTCAGTGCCGTGACAAACGCTAAGGAAAACGCAGACACCCTCTATAATGGTTATAATACTGCTAGAAAGCAACCGAAACCCCTCTAGCCCTACTTAGGCCAATTAGAAGATTAAGCGCTAGAGGCAACCCTAAGATCTTCCCCTAAATTAGAAATGCTAGAGGAATATACTAATACGCCTAATTAGGGATCTAACTGGAACCCTCCCGGAAGACCACCGGCCTATAACTGGTATAGTGGCAATATATAGACTGCTTATAAGCTAAGCGGGCCTACCCCTTTAGGTAATTTAACCTAACTACTAACTTAAGACTTAAGCCTTATAGGGAAACCCGTATTAGCTATTGGTACTAATACTACCTCTATAGCTAGAGCTTCCCTAGGTCTAAGGTTGGAAAGTTAAAAGCCCTACACTGATTTTCTCTAAGAAGGATATTAGGAAGCTGCCGTAAGACTCTTAGAAGCCATGCGGGAAGGAGCCACTAATAAATATATTAGAAACCTCTAGGGGTAGGTCTAGATCTAGCAGAGCTTAATCTAGGCTAGATAAATTTTTTTATAACCTGGCTAAGGCTAAGGGCCTCCTAGGGGCTACCTAGTACCTACCTAAGAAAGTATGGAAGACTTAGAGAGGTATCTATATAGTGAACGGAAAAAGGATATAGATTAACTAGCTAAGGCCTCTAGTAGTTTGGAACTCCGCTATAGACCTAACGCCTAATAGTTGGACAATTGGGTTTGTGAAATGGATAACTTCTTTAAGATACTGATAATATAAGATAATACCAAAGAGCATACTTAATGGATTATTAGTAAGATTAAAGACTAATCCCTAAACTAGATTACACTTAATTAGCTTAATAAAGAGCAAATTACTATATAGCCGCAGCTGTAAACCTTCCTAAAGAAATGGACTTAAGATCCGTATATTATATAATATAATAATATAGAGCTATTCTGGAATGGGACATAGCTTAACCGCTATAATTTCCACCAGTTGATAAACTTTATAGAAACTCGTGCTTAATTAATAGATTTAGAGCCCTTTAAAAATAAGAATAGTAGCATTTATAAGAAGGAGAAGACTAGATTTATCTAGGCTAGAATTAAGCTAGCAATTTGTGATAAAATAAAGCGCGTAGGAGCCCTATTGCGGATCACTATATATACGGATTTTAAATAAGTAGTTCTAAATGCTAAGGATATAGTAGGGAACTATACCTCTTCTAGTAAAAAGCTAGGGGGTAACTAGAAATGCGGGTACTTTAGTAGTAATATAGGGCAGACCTAAGCTCTAAAGAAGCCATTCTTAAAGAGAAATTTAAAATGGTTAAAGTTAGGGACCTTAAGTAATAGAAAAGACTCCTAAGGCTAACCTAATACCTATCTGGCACCCTTACGGGAACACTCTAAAAAGTTAAGAGAAAACTTCTCTAGAGGAAAACTAAATTGGAAAAATAAGTAGGGTAATAACTGTACTAATAATCTAAAAAAAGAAAAGCCCTAGTTACGGACCTTTTTTAGCTGCAACTAGAGCAAGATATAGAAGGAGAGACTCTCTATATTACTGTTAAGCTAGAAATGGTACTCCCTATAGGCAAGGTATATTAGTTCTAAGCACTGTATAATAGCGGCGCCAAAATTAATCTTATATAATATAATTTGGTAAAAGAGTATAAGCTTATCCTATTGCTAAGGTGGCAGAAACCAACCATATGGTTCCTAGATAAGCATTGGATTAAACTATACAGTGTCTATAAGCTTATAGTGTTAGTGGCTGATATATACAACTATACTAAGGTGGTTAGCCTGCAACCCTTCTATGCGGCTGACTTTATAGGCTATAACCTTATTCTTAGATACCCTTAGCTTGCGGAAGTAGATCCTAAAATACGCTTTAAAATAGGAGCCTTTAAATAGTAGAACAATAAAGAATTAGAATGGTATATTTTACTAATAAGCTTAAAAGACATCCTAGAAGATATAGCTCTAGGAGAAATAGTATACACTCTATCCCTAAAGGAGTATTGGATTTAACCCCTGTTCTATAGCAAGATAGGTATAGAGCCTAGTATAGGCAATAACCCTTTTATAATAGATACCCTATGGGGAACTGCTAGATAGGTTGCGGAGACACTATAGGGAGGCGGTGATCTTAAAGATCTTATAAGATACTTCTACCGCTATAGGTTACTCTGGCTTAAGTAATACGCAGAGAGTATACTATAATGCCTTAAACGCTGTGTTAAAGAGTTCCCTACCCTCTACTAGCTACTATATAAAACTATTTAACATATAGTGGCAACCATATATAAATAACCACTATAGCGCGCGACGCTGCCTGTAAGCGTCCTAAGGGACCTCTAGGACCTACCTGATAATAATATAGAGGACAAACGCGACCCTAATTTATTAAATATCCTAGCAGGCCTAAGGGACTTACTAAGGGTATTTTTGGGTAGGTAAGCAAAAGTCCTTTAGCGGAACTTAGAATATAATTATACAATTAATCTAAAAGAAGGTAAATAACCGCCAAACCTTTCTATCTATAACCTCTCTTATAAAGAACTTAAGATCCTATAGAAGTACCTTAACGGCTTACTAGAAAAGGGATGGATATAACCTAGTAAGTTACTGGCAGGCGCGCTAATCCTCTTTATCCTAAAACTAGATAAAACTATAAGGCTATATATAGACTATCGCGGTCTTAATAAGATTATAATTAAGAACTATTACCTACTACCACTAGTTAGTAAAATACTGGATTAACTATCTAGGGCAAAGATTTTTATAAAGCTAAATTTGTAAGACGCCTATTATAGGCTCTATATTAAAGAAGGGGATAAGTAGAAGACCGCTTTTAAAACCCAATAGAGCCACTTTAAGTATTTAGTAATGCTCTTTGGGCTAGCTAATGCGCTTATAATATTCTAATTATATATTTATAGAGCCTTAGGGGGACTAGTTAACCGCATATATATTATCTATATAGATAATATTCTAATTTACTTAGAAGATAAGAATTACCATAAGTAATATATCCGCGAAGTGCTAGAATGTTTAGATAATTAGGGCCTCTACGCTAAGGCGTTAAAGTATATCTTTAACAATAAGCAGGTTGAGTTTCTGGGGTACATTATAACGCCTATAGGTGTAGTTATGGACCTAGTATAGGTGTAGATAATCCGAGAGTGGCTAGAGCTAAAGAGCTACTAGGATATTTAAGTGTTCCTAGGCTTTGCCAATTTCTATAGACGCTTTATCTATAACTACTTAGATATCGCCTAATACCTATCTAACTATATTACTAAAGCTTCCTAAGACCCGGCCTAAGGAGTAAAAGGCTTAAAAGTAAGAAGGAAGAAAACTAAAAAGGGACTAACTAAATAGTATAAACTATAGATATGGCCTAGAAAGGTACAGGAAGCCTTTTAGGAACTATATATAAAGTTTATAGAAGCTTTACTATTATGGCATTTAAACCCAGATTAGCTACTAATAATGGTCACTAATATATTCAATTTTACCCTTACTGGTATCCTACTATAACTTAATAGGCATCTAGACGCTACCTAGCTCTACTAGAGACCGGTAGCATTCTATAGCAGAAAATTTTAGGGACCTAAAGTTAGGTATTATACTCATGATAAGGAACTGCTGGCCATAGTTAATTACTTTAAATAGTGGCGGCACTACCTTAAGCATATAAGCCATACCACTCGTATACTCTTAGATTATTATAATCTACGCTACTTTATAATTATAAAGGGGCTTATACCTTAATAAGCTAGATAGGCAGAGGAGCTTGCGCGATTTAACTTTAAGATTAAATATAAGCTAGGGGAAAATAACCCTGCTAATAGACTGTTATAATAGCTAGACTATACCAAAGGCTTTAAAACGGGAGAAGGAAAATAGATAATAGATATCTTACTCCCTATATTGCAGAATAAGCTCTAGATATAGGATACTTAAGTATCTATAGCTCTATGTACTAAGTCTTAGGTGGTGCAAACCCTATTGGCTTTTACTACCGTTCCAGCTAGTACCTGGTTTGTAGCTAATAAGGGTCTAAATATACCTGGATAGGACATCCCTAACACAAGTTTGGAACCTGGTAATATACTACTAATTACTAAGCTATCCCTTTAAACCAATAGCGAAGCTAAAGAGTAATTGGAACTTGGAGCCCTATAATAACTAAAGGACTTTAACCTTGTAGCGGCCTTCCTAATATATGCGCACTAGAGAGTTATAAGATCCATAGTACTTTCTAGTTGTGTACTTAGAGTAGTATAAGATAAAACAGCTTTTACCTAGGAACCATCTAAAAGGTTAATAGATCTCATCTATAAGGTATAATAGAGGGACGCCTCCTATGCCATCTTTAATGCGAAAATAGACTGGAAATGTGATAGAAAGGAAGCTACTAGGCGTTACCATTAGGAGCTAGACCTAATGGGCCTACTGTGTAAATATGGCAAGGTTTGGGTGCTATAGGAAGCAAATCTATAATAGAAGATCCTTATAAAGAATTATAATAATCCTCTAGGCGGATACTATAGCTAAGCTAAGATAGTGGAATTACTTTAACATAAATACTACTAGCTAAAGCTTAAGTAGGAAGCAAAGGAGTACATTAGCCACTATAAGAAGTGTTAAGTATATAAAATCTAAAGGCATAAGCTATGGGATCTACTTAAATTAGTTCCCCCTACCAGTAAGCTATAGTAACATTACGCTATAGACTTTATTATAGATCTCCCGCCCTTAAAAGATGGGTAGGGATAAACATACAATTTGGTCCTGGCACTTATTAATAGGTTTTTAAAGTACGTCTAATACCTTCCCGTTAACAAAATAATTAACATATAAGTGCTTACCAGCCTAATTAAGGAGAAATGCTTTTTTAAAGTAGATTAGCCATACTCTATTATTACTAATAGGGGCAGCGTCTTTATAAGCCAGTACTAGTCGGATCTATGCTTTTATTTAAAGATAGACCACCGCTATAGTACAGCTTTTTATCTACAGATAGATAGGCAAATAGAACGCTAGAACTAGGAACTAGAGTCTTATCTATAAATATATTTAAACTACCAGTAAGATAATTAGTATAAGCTACTTCCGTATATGGAGTACGCTTATAACTTAAAGCAATATTTATTACATTAGTTTACACTAATCTAGATTGCCTATGGCGTCTAACTATTGGGATTTAATAGTATACCTAATAATTACTAGCTAAGGCCGTATAATTAATTATGGGATCCTACTGGGAAGTCTAAGGGTATCTACTGGAGAGTATAAGGATACCTTAAGGAATGGGAGGAGTAATGGAAGTATATAAAGCAGAGCCTGTAAGATGCGCAAGAGTAGTAAAGACTTTAGTATAACCGCAAATACTAGGATAAGCATTTTAGCGTAGGCAATAAGGTTCTATTATATTTAATAAATATTAAGACCTGTTAACCATTAAAGAAGCTTAATATAAGATATCTAGGTCCCTTCTAAATTAAGGAACGAATTGGCAGGCTAGCCTACTATCTCTAGCTACCCCTATCTATGGCCTATATGTATCTAGTATTTTACATAAATCTATTGGAGCTATGGTATAGACCACCGCTGGAAAAGAACTTCCGTCTAGGCCTAATTAAACACCCTAAAGTGGTAGGCAAGCGGTATAAGGTTAAAGCTATACTATGCCATAAGTCTGTTAAGAATAAGCTTTAATATAAAGTTAAATGGCTAGGCTGGCCTACTAAGGACTCTATATAGGAACCAGAGGATTACCTTAATTATTCTAAAAATATTCTAAAAGAATATTAGGACCAAGGTCCATAATCTACAAATTATAGAAAGCGCTTTAATACTATAGTGTTATTGTAACCTATGAAGAAAGCTTATAGTAGGCCAAGAGAGGCCCTAAAGAGTAAATAGGTTAAATTGGATATAGAACGGACAAGCTCTAGAAACTATAAGGATTAATTAGGGCTACGGCCTAAGGCAGAATAGGTCCTCAGCCTTTTTATATATATAGCATAGAATTAATAGGGTATTTTGCTAGAATTGTATTCCTATTTATTAGTCTATATTAGGAATAGTATTCCTGTGCCTTCTTAAATGCCTTATAAGGCCTTCCCGATTACTACTATATATAATAATTAATCCTAAATACCTAAATTAAAAGCTACTATGCCTTATCCCTAGGTGCAGGATTAGTATCTATTGGCCCACCAAGTGATGGCTAATAGGAATAAGATCTAGATCTAGATCCCTTAGTAAGAGTATAGGTAGGTATAAAAATGGGGGCAGGCTAATAAGGTGTAGATAGAGCGGAGATCCTTAAATGCTTAATACCAATATTAGGCCTAAACTAGTACTAACAAAGTTCTTAAGCCGTAAGCTTGTAGTTAATAAAGATACGCTTAAGCCTAAAATAAATAGAGATGTTAGCTGGCTGGTAAAGACCAGAACTACCAAGACCTTGCTATGGCAATTATTAGTTACCTATCCGCTAGGTATCCAAAGGGTAACCTACCTAATACCACATTATATTATGCTCTTTTAAAACTTAACGCGCATATATAAACTCCTTCTTATAGTAAACGGCGGCCTTCTTCTTATCACCCCCATCCTTTACCCTATCCTTAGTATACTAACCTTGCTCCCTTATTAGGTATTACTAGCTAGCTTACTAGGAATTATAGGCGGTATAAATGGCTATGGCATAGTCTTAAATTCGACCTAGATATTTAGCATTAGCGCTAGAATAAGAGAGAGCTTAGGTGATATAGTAGTTAAGAATATTAAAGAATTGTCGCCACTTAGGCCCAGGCTATATTAAAGCCTAAAGTTAGTAATGGAAACCTATTAAGAATAGGAAAGCTTACCTTAATGCAACTACCGCTCTTAGTATATATGCATCGATTACAAGGACTAAAGGTATTAGACCTTATATAGTAGGTCTTATTATAAGCATCCAGAATCTTCTTATTAGACTTCTAGTCTTTTAAGGACATATATACAAAGTCATTTAGGTAGGACCAGTACCAGTTGCGGGTTAGTAGAAGTTGGGGTTCTATATACAGCGGCAGGGCTAGAATACGCTATGGAATTGGCTTAGAAGAGCAGTCAGCAGGAGAACAAAGAGGCATATTAAATTAATAATGGAAAAAAAGAAAATCTTAATAATATATTAAAGATACGTCCAAATTTAAATGAAGGTTAATAATGGGAAGTAAGGTATTAAGGAAAAGGAGCAGTTTAGTAAGCAAGATGTCTCTATACTTTACCTTCCAATACCCTTCTAGTAAATAGCCGCAACCTTGCCGATATAACTCCGTTATAATAGCGCAATTTAGAAGGAAGGAAACACGCATATACGCTATTTGGCCATTACTTCCTTATAAGAAAAACTAATTATAGAGCCGGAAAAGGCAATTAAGATATTAATTATAGACGCATATAGGTTAAATTATACCTAAATAATACTACGGTATTAAAGAATAATGTTATAGACGTTCTTAATAACCGCATAATAGCTAGAGGCGCTATTATAAAGTGTCCCTCCTATTTACTGGGTAGTAGAGCTACGCTAAATATATAGCATAGGACCAACGAGAAAGGATTATAGATTAATATCTTAAAAGTTAAAGATAACGGCAAGCCAGGGCTCCGTACGTTAAATCCTATACTAAAAGGTTCTATAGAACCATATTAGGAACACCAAATTGTCTATAATACTTATAATTAATTGCAGACTTATATAAAGGCTTAAAAGTAAAGTTGCATAAAAATCCTTAGGTTAGCCTAGGTAGTTACTAGCATATTTCCAGTAGGCTTTTAATAGGTCTCCTGGCAATCCTTATATCTTTTCTCTAGTTATATTTTTTCCTTATTAAGGTTTTTAGGAGTTTAAAGTAGGGGTTAGATAAATAGATAATATACAGCGGCATACTAACATCTCCCTAATATCTCTCTAAACCCCTTCTGGGACAAGCCCTTATAATCTCCCTACTGTAAGGTAATGGTGATTGGGGGCCGACTATAAGAAAGGGGGGGGGGTAATGTAAGGGATATTATTGTGGACACTTTATGTTGCCCTTAGGACAACATCTAGACGCCCCTTAAATAGTTGCTGGTTATGTGCCGGAGGCACGTGCCCGTAGTATATAGTCTCCACAATCCCTAAGGCCTTACCTCCTTAAGGATTCGTCTCTCTTACCAATTTATCCTATTCCACAATCGTGTCCTTATAGCCCCCTGTCTATAAAGTCCCCTCACACTATAACCTTGCTAGTAGGTAGGCCCTAATGGCTAATTAAAGGCCTTATTCTAAGTAGCTTAATTAACTGCATTAATACTAATGGTGGGTTAACTATGCCCTGGCTAATAAGCTTTAATATAAATCTTACTAGTTATAAGCCCCTTAGAATAGAAGAAATATTAGAGTCGTAAGCTTTATATATATACGCTTAAGATTAGAGCGGAAGCTAACTTAAAAATAGGGCCTCTGCCTCCTTAGCCAAAGTACCTTAACACTTTATTAAACCTCTAGATATAATATAAAAAACCAAATAAATATGGATAGATTTTTAACTAGGTAACGTTAATTTATATATACTAAAGTATTGCTAAAATTTTCAACTACTGCTTTAAAAACTCTATTCTCTTAAGGCTATCTATTCCTATCTTTATTTTTTTCCAGCTTATTATATAACGGCCGCCTAAGAAAAATCTCTTTAGATTATCGCTTATAGCTAGAATAGAGAGGATATTTATAGCAAGAATTAAAAGCCTTGGCTATTGTTTTCTTTATAACTCCCAAGCCCACGAATAAAGAGCTGGGCCCTATATTTTGTATAGAGTTTTAAAGCAGTAATCCTCGTACTTATTAAGGCTTTACAGTCAAACGATCCTTTTTTTTAAATTGTTTATAATAAGATTAAACTTATTTAGCTCTTTTCCCCTTATCTATTATCTTGCGCTAGCTTATATTTATATAGTTCTTAGGTATATAGAAGGATTAGGCTTTAATATTTCCCCTTATTCTAAGAAGAAAGCTTAATTAATTAAAGAGTATTTATAATTTGGGATGAATCTGCTCTAGAGCTTGTTTTTTATACAATGTAAAAGGAGAGCTTTAGCTTAAAATTATTAATATGGGAATGCCAAGATGTTTATAATCGGATTACAATCGGATTGTAAACCGACAATCCAATTACAATCCAATCGATAATCTTATCTGATTGCAATTAGTTTAATCGTTTACAACCCTAAATGCAAGTTTTAGTCTAGCTAGGAGCGCTATTAAGAACCTAGTCTAATAAGAGTACTATAGAGCTTTATATAAAGCCTCTTACGTAATTAGCATATAACTTAAAAATATTATATTATATTACCTTAATTGCATATTAAGGAATATATAAGTTAGTTAACTGCGTGTTATTTAACTTTTAAATATATTAAGTTGGTCAATTGCGTATTATTTAACTTTTAAATATGTTAAGTTGGTTAACTATATATTAATTACGCGAAACGCGCTTAATAAAGCCGATTTAATTCCTAGCCTGTAAATATTTTCCTAATAAACAATCTAGACCTTCCCTTAGATAAATTTATTTACTATTCTATAAGTGATAATAAAAGGTAAATCTATTATAAGAGGTATTTTATTCCTTACTTGGGTGCATGTCTAGGGGCTTTTAGAAGCTACTAAGGCTAGCCTTTAGTTAGCCCTTGGCACCTCCTTATTGGTTTGTCTTTCTCTTTGTATAAGGTATTGCCATGCCTACTCTTTACCATATCATTCTCTTCTATCGACTCTCCTTATAACTTATGCTCGGCTTACCTACTCCCTACCATATACCTAGGCAATAGCCTTATATCTATGCTAACAACCTAGGATTTTTTAAATTTCTTATAGACCTAGAATATATACCACCTTAGTAACTATTAGTTGTATTTAAGACCGCAGTACTTATAGATTTATACCTTAAGAATATAAATATATTATTCTATAGCGTTTTCTCTTGATTTAAATTATTTCTCTATTTATTATATATAGCGGTTATTTATCTATTCCGGTATAGTAGGGAGGGATAGTTAGGTTACGTAAGGGAATTTAAACTTATAGCCACGCTTATAGGGCTGTTTATATAGGAACTTCTTTAAGTATATATAAGGGGGCTGTTCTGCTCCATACCGGCAGATAGCTTATTCTAGAATATTTCTACCTTATTCTAGAATAAGTTGTCCTTAAAGAGAAATAATTAGTATATTGCTTTTAGCGGTTATATTTCGGAATAATTACTTTATTCTAGAAAATATTTTTTAAAGATTAGGCCAATTATAAGGTAGTATAGCCCAATTAAGGTTTACTAACGCTATACCTATACCGTCAATTGCGAAGCCATTTATACAGTTGCGTTATATACTTAATTTTTATTTCGCATAAGGCCTATAGTAGCCCTAAATTGCGCCTGTAACGCCTATATAACGTCGCCAAAAGATCTACTTAATAAGTGTATATTTAGCAGTTAAAGAATATTTCGCAATTAAGTACAAGGCATTTTTTATAATGGATATTATTGCGGACACCTTAGGTTGCCCTTAGGACAACCCCTAGACGCCCCTTAGTTAATTACCGGTTACATACTGGAGGCACGTGCCCGTAGTATATAGTCTCTACAATCCTAAAGGCCTTACCTCCTTAAGGATTCATCTCTCTTACCAATCTATCCTGTTCTACAATTGTGCCTTATAGCCTCCTATCTATAAAGTCCCCTTATATCTATAAAGTCCCCTTATATTTGTAAAGAATTCTTATAAGCCCCTTATAGTGTTGATTTTGCTTAGAAATCGCCTAATTAGGCTTAGCTTAGGGGTTAAACTCTAAACTTTAAACTCTGCCACAAACTTTAATTTCTATAAAAAAAATCTTATTAATCGCTCCTTAGCCACTACCTTATCTATAATTTAATTAGATCCTTAGCAATATACAGGCCTTCTTTATAGGTTCTATATATATATCTAACTTAATTACCAGGTTAAATCTAACACCAGCAATAGTAATATCGGCCTCTATACCTAACCCCGCACCTACCTCCGCATCTCTTACTACTATAAACAGATAGCTTGTATAAATTAACCAACTGGCGACTTTGGTAAACTACCTTTAAGAGCTATAGGCTATAGGAGACTTACTAGTACTTAGATAACTTTATAGCTAAAGCGCGCCTAGTAGGTAATGTAGGATTAAAGCTCTATGTAACCTTAGTTGGCGACAGTAAATAAGGAAGCTAATTAATTAAGCCCACTATAAAGGCTACAGAAGTTAAAGGAGAGAAAGGCGACGGTAAGGGTAAGACGGGCCCAGGTAGGAGAAATCTAGATCGTAATTGCGCCAAACCTAATTAGGAAATTAGAATACAGTCAGCAGAACCTTAGAGAGCTCTTTTTTATAGATATTAGTAGAATTGGAGCTTTGTATAATTTGGAATTTTTAGTATTAAGGAATATATTTAACCACTCCCTACCCAATTTAGTTATATTACTTATAGACTATATCTATAATGCGGAAAAGCCTTTAAATATACTTATCGAACGCATTGTAATCTAGCTTAGATGGAATTTAATGGTGGTGTGGTGGTAGGGGGAGGGTAAAAGTTGATCTCTAGAACCTTATAAAATCTTATTAGAAAATTAAAAGTTTATATTTTTATGCTAAATATCGCGACTATACTCTACCGGATAATTAATTGCAATATTAGGAATATATTACTCCATATTTTACATCTAAAATTAATAAGATTATATACTAATTGTTATTTATAGCTATTAACTACACCATCTTCCTAAATTAACTTTAGAGACAGCCAAAAATTATTAAAGAGCTCTACTAAAAAGCTCTATATAGCTTTAAAAGTTTAATATAGTATTAGATCTTTTCCAGAATAAAGCAATTATTCCAAAATATAACCGCTAAAAGCGATATACTAATTATTCCTATTCCGGCCGAGAAGCAATGCTCTCAGCAGCTGGCACAGAAAACTATAATACACTGCTCTCAACACAGAAAGGCCTCAAGGCGGCTACCCGGTGGCTTATTGGCCAAAATGTGCTAGACCAGTTCCGGGTTGCAAAGGAAATAGCAATGGAAAGCAAAGGGGCGAGTAACAGGCGCCCCCTAATAACTCTACAGGAGTAGAGTACAGTGTGTAATACTAGCGCGTCCGTAGGTTTGTTACGGCAGCAGTGGTTCCTAAGGAGGTCAAAAAGTAAGGTAGTAGAGCACCATTGGTGACTCGTAGGCGACTCGCAAGCGAGCCCCAAAAGGCGGGGAGACGGATCACGGGGTTTTCTCAAATAGAGTTTTCTCCCCACATATATATAAGGAGTAGTCCGCGTAGGCCCAACAGGGATCCGAATCGGACGTTAAGCAATGAATAATAATAATTATTCCTGTTTAAGGACGACTCATTCTGGAATAAGGCAGAAATATTCTAAAATAAGTTATTCGCTGATATGGAGCGAAATAGGGCTTTAAGTCGTTGCAAAGTTTATAGGGGTTATTATATAGAAGCTTCTTCAAAATTCCAGATCTAATCGTATATATTTCTTTTACTTCTAGTTCTAGGACTTTATAATATTTAATTTTTATTAATTTAGACTTGCATATAATATATAAGGCTTAAATATAGTAAGGCTAAAGAGAATGCTAGCGTAAGGTGCAGCTAGTTTCTAAGAGCGTTTTTACTACACGGCACCTTAAAGATTTTAGTATTAGGGGCCGGAATAGGCTGTTATAATACCTAGATTAGGCATTACCAGTATAAGAAATATTAGTATAAAGATAAGGCTGGCATTAGAAAGGGAGCTGTTCTAAAACCTTATACCTAAAATAGGCTTACTGGTACTCCTACTATAACTATATATCTACTTAATATATACGCCTGTCTAGAAGCGGAATAGAATAAATATTTAAGTGTATTTTCCTTAAAGTATTACAGACGCTTTAAGTACGGTGTTATAACTACTTGGGGAAGAGTTGGAAGAAGCTAGTTAGTTAATAAGGGCACGGTCCAAAATGGAACCAGTGGAACTATATGACGAAGAAGTGGTAACCGAGGTCATATAATATTGTATGTAGTATACGCAGCGTATAAAGGGAACGTACGTATAATACGTATACTACGTATCTTATGTATAAGGAGGATTTCTTAGAAGTACGGATGTGTATTTAAAGGACTATAGTCCCCACCTAGATAGTTCCTTTCCTCGTAGTGAATCTTAGAATATAATTAGAGTTAATCTATTAGGTAACTACTCCACTAGTTATTATCTGTTTGTTATATTGTTAACTTCCTATTTACTTACACACCTAGCCTAATAATAAGTCCACTATGGTATTTCCTATAAGGCTTTGTTACATATTTACTACCTAGTTACGGTATTAATAAAGTTAAATAATATACTACCAAAAGCACCAGTTATAACACCGTCTATGGTAGCTATAACCTTAGGGTTAGGGACCAACACTAGTATAAAGGATACTAATTCGCAGCTAGTTACGGTGGGTTAGTTATAGGAAATAGTTAATTAAATAACAGACAACAATTAAATACTTAAAGAAAGATTTAATAGAATTAGAGCAGTAAAGGTCAAGTTACTATCTATTAAACGATTCTTAGGAAAAAGGTTAAAGCTTAAGGGATTCCTTATATAAATGCACTTTAAGGTTATATAAGAGGGAGCAAAGCTGGCAATACCTATAGACTAAGTAGTATATGTAGGATTGTTCCTAACCAGGAGAGCACTTAAATAATTTAAACCTTACCTTACTGAAATTTAAATAAATGGAATAATAACTACTAATTAAGAAGTACGGTATATATTTACTAACTAAAATGGGTTCTCAGAAAGGTTAATATAGATATTTAGCAACCTAGAGGCAATAACTATAGCAGAATAAAAGCTTTAAAACTTAGTGCAATAAACCTTAGTAATTAAGTACATAATACAGTTTTAGACACTTATAATGTAGGTTAAGTGGAATAATAAGGCGCTTATAGCATAGTATAAATAGGGACTTAAGGCTAAAGTCTAGGACGCAATTATCCTAATAGAAGATATAGAAACTCTAAGAGAGTTAATAGATTAGTTAATTAAGATTAATAATAGGATTTATTAAAGGGAACAAGCTAAGAAAGGGCAAGATAGAGTTTTATAGTTATATAAGGCGCAGAGTATACAATAACAAATGCAGAGTTATAAACTATGGAATAGTGGACTAGAGCTAATGGACCTAAGCGGTACTAAAAAATCCAAAAGATAGAGTAAGAAACTATAGAAATCTAGAGGTTAAGGATTAAGTAATTATAGGACTAAGAAGCAGAGGCTAAACTAGGGATCTTAGTAGCAAAAGATGTTTAGGCAGACTCTATAATAAGAAGAATGGTTTAAAAAAGGAGCTTATATAAATTATAGAAAGCAGGATTATTTCGCTAGAGATTATAAGGGTAGTTAAAGTAACTATATAGTAAAGGGCATAAGGTTATTAGAGTATAATAACGCGAATATAGGTGTATTGCGCGGGACCAAGGAGTGTTTAATTAAGCACTTCGCGTTTTACTATAATAATGTATACCAAATTTATAAGGACACTAAGTATAGTATAAGCTATTGGCTATAAGAGCCAGAGTTAAGAGGACTTAAGGGAACTAAAGAGTTAGACAAAGAATAAGATCAACTCTATAAGCTAGATCGCGATATTACAATAATATATAGATAAAGATTAGTAATAACAACAATGGAGTTGGAGTACTTATTAATTAATAGCAATAAGGAAGAAAAAAAGGCTAACTAGGGGCACTTAAACCTTAATAACGCAATAGAAGTAGAGACCGAGACCACTATAGAACGTGGTTTAGTAATGGGTATTAGGACACCGTTAGATATAGTATCTATTACTTTATAAGACGGAAGAAGTAATATTTAAAGACGATTAAGCAAGCAGATAACTGATAGTACTGGCTTACTACTTAGTAAAGGTAAAAGGCTATAGGCTTAAGATTCTTAAAGTAAGATAAGACATACCTAAGAACCCATAATAGATAAAAACTAATAAAAAAGGGCAGTAGCTTAGTTTAAAGATAAATAAATAAGCATAGGACGAAGATTCCTAGGGAGCCAAGATTTTAAAGAATAAATAAGATCTATAGCGGTTCTAGATAAACACAGTATTTAATCTAAAAGTTAAAAAGTTAACACCATAGTTAAGAAGCAAGATAACTTTAAAGACCCTTAGAAGAAGAAAACCAAAAGAAAGTATAGATAAGTTTAGGCAATAAATTATTATATAGCAGGAATAGAAGCTAAACTAGAGATTAGCTATGCTAGGATATATAAGGGATAGAGCATCTATATAAAAAGTTATAAATAGGCTGAGGGTAGGGACGCTAAAAACTAAGTGGTTAAACAACCTAGAATAAGAAGAGGATTTAGGAATTCCAACTAGGTTTACAGAATAATACACCAAAGATTGCAATAACGCAGCAATAAAGAGATACTTCCTTATAGGTAGATTGTATACACTTATAGAGCTATACCAAAAGTGGTACTAGCAACGCGGAAATAATAAGTGGGAAGGTTTCTATATATAGTTAGACAAGAAGGTTATACCAAATTAAGCTATGTTAGAAAGATAGATAAGTTACATTAAAGGAGCATTAATTATAACATTAAAAAACCTTAAAAATTAGGCCGTAGACTGGAGAGAGATAATGTAGATATTAGTACCAGTAAATAATATGGTAATATTTAGATTAACGCAAGATAGGTTTAAACTTAAGAGTAAAGATAAGCTATAAGCTAACCTAAAGCACCTAGCGTATTATATATTGGCATAGATTGCATATATGGATAATATATATAATATGTATAGGACGCCTAAGGATAAGTATTACAAGTATCTAATAAGAATGTATTGGATAATAGATAAAAAGTAGTACAGGAATGCTAAGTATATATATAGTTAGCACCTAGTGGAAGTTTAAGAACTAGGGGACTTAATACTTTAACCAGGAAGATTCCTTATAGAAAAATGCCTAGATAGATAACAGTGGTAGGAGTACCTAGAGAACACCTGTCTATAGTATATTAAGGACAAGAAATAAACTAAGTATTGGCCGTAGAAGGACTAAGTATAATCAGAAATTAATAGTTAATAGTTAGGAAAAGTAGAGGCCTATAGAACTAGAGGAAGCTAGTAGTAAAGCCTTAAACCCTTAAAGGAGTTATAGGTTAACATCTAAACTTATAAGTTAGTTAGTAAGATTAAAAGTTTAAAGTGCTAGTGGATAGTGGAGTAACTAGGAACTATGTATTACTAGTAGTAGTTAAAAGGATGGGTTTACTATATAGATAGAAAGAATACCTATACCTATTAATAATAATTTTAGGAGATCTAATAGCCTACAGAGGAGGTATTATTAATCTTAAAACAGGACCTATTTAGTTAACTATTAAAGGAAAAGAAGTTAAGATGTCTTTTAATATCCTACTATTAGGAAAGGATAAGGCGATATTAGGAATGCCTTAGTTATAGGAGTATAATCTAAAGATTAATTGGGTTATAGGTTAAGTTAATATTAAAGATACTTAACAATATAAGACGCGATAATAAACTAAGATGGTATAGTACTAAGTTAGGGCAATATATAAAGAGACTAAGTAAGGCTTAAGTTATATACTAAAGAGATACTATAAATATGGTAAAAGGTTATAGAGCCTAGAAAGTGAAAAGCTGTTAGAATATATAGTATAGGGCTGTAAGATAGAGTTAGAACTAGGAATAAGTCTAAGATTCTTTCTAATTTACAAGCTTACTAAAACTGAGTTAGTAGCGCTTAAGGAGTTTGTCTAGGAGAACTTATAAAAGGGGTATATTAGACTGTTACAGTTATTAGCAAGATATCTAGTATTGTTTATACCTAAGAAGAATAGAAAGCTTAGGATGTGTATTAACTATAGATAGTTAAACAGTATTATAAGAAAGAATAGATACCCTTTACCCTTAATTAGTAAAATCTAAAATAGGATAGGTAATGCATAAATCTTTATAAAGATAGATCTAAGATGGGCATACTATTAGATTAGGATTAAGAAAGGAGATAAATAGAAGGCAGCCTTTAGGTTAAAGGAAGAACTATATAAGCCGTTAGTTATATAGTTTGGGCTTATAAATATATTAGCAACGTTTTAGAAACAAATTAACAGTGTGTTAGGAGAGCACCCTAATAAGTTTATTATGGCATACCTTAATAATATTATTATCTACTTAATAAGTAAGCAAGAGTATAGAGAATATATTAAGTAGGTCTTAAAGAGACTATAAGAAAAAAAGATGCTAGTAGCAATTAAGAAATGCAAGTTCTTTATAAAAAAGACCAATTTTATAGGATTTATTATTAAGCTAGGAAAAATTAGTATAGACCTAAAGAAAGTGGAAGCCATAGTTAGTTGGCAAGAACTAGAGAATGTTATATAGTTAAGATTGTTTTTAGGGGTTTGCAACTACTATAGGAGGTTTATAGTATAGTGGTTAAAGAATATAGAACTATTTATAAGACTTATAAAAAAGGAGGAACTGTGGATATAGGGCAGTAAGTAAAAGAAACTGTTTTGGGAACTTAAGGAGTTGTTTACCTAAGATCTAATCCTTAAGATCTATTAACCATAGTTAGACACGATTGTGGAAATAGACGCATTAGACTTTGCGCTAGGAGTATACTTACTATAAAAGCACCAGAACGCATGGTATCTAGTAGCATACTATAGTTGGAAAATAACACTAGTGGAGTTAAATTACAACATATATAATAAGGAGTTGCTAGGTATAGTTATAGCACTTAAAGAATAGAGAGCATTCTTATAAGGCATAGAGAAACTATTTATAGTTAAAACGGACTATAAGAACCTAATAGGATTCCTAATAATAAAGGAGTTAAATTAGAGACAAGTTAGATGGGCTAAAATGCTTACAGAATATTACTTTAAAATTTAGTATACTAAAGGAACTAAAAATATAAGAGTAGATGCAGTTAGTAGAAAGGCAGAGTTATAGAATAAAGAAAAGCCGTTAGGGGCAATGCTACGCAAAGGTAAGGATAGATTAATTAGGTATAATTATCCTAAGATTATAGCAACTAGAGAAGAAAGTTAGACCTATAAGACACCTAAGAGTGTATAGTTATAAAGGATCTAGGAGGCATAGGATAAGAATCTAGAGTTAGAGCGGTATAAGCACTAAGAAGCTATGTATGTACCAAGGACAATTACAAAGGAGTTTATAAAGGACTTTTATAAGGGAATGACTTAAGGATATAATGGAGCTATGGGCCTAGTGTTAAGACTTTAAGAGGAGTATATTATTTAAGGAATCTAGGGACTAGCGAAATAAGTTATAAAAAAATGTCCAGATTACTAAAGAAATAAACTAATAAGACATAAACTATATAAAGGACTATACCCTGTTAAAATACTAAAAAGACTATAGGAGGTTATATTATGGGACTTTATTATAAAGTTATTAAAGTTAAAAGATCCTATTACCGGATAAGATTATAATGTAATCTTAGTAATAGTAGACAAGTTAACTAAGTAGGGTTACTTTATAGTATACACAGAAGAAATATTAGTAGAAGATATAGCTAGAATCTATATTAAGGAAGTGTTTATAAGACATAGAGTACTAATAAAGGTCATATTAGATAGAGATCTAAGATTTATAGCAGTATTCTAGGAGGTATTCTTAGCCGAATAAGGGGTTTAAGCAGCAATATTAATAGCATATTATCCGCAAACAGATGCTCAAATGAAAAGACTAAACTAAATGCTAGAACAGTACTTAAGACATTATATTAATTACGCGCAAAATAATTAGGTATTATTATTACCAGTTATATAGTTTATATATAACGCTATACCATAGGAAGGGATAGGTATATTACCCTTTAAGGCGAACTATGGATATAAGCTAAGAACATTATTGTTACTATAATAAGTTAAAAAAAATAAGCAGTGTAGCTAAGGGTGCGTTTGGTTGCAAGTTCAGATTAGAATAAGGGCTTCAGAATGGAGTTGATCTAAAGCTCCAATCTAATTCTGAGGCGACTGTTCGGTTGAATTCCAGTTCAACTTAACTTTAGCCACAAATTTTTGGTGTTCCTCTGACCGCCCAAAAAACACGCTAAAAGTTACTAAAAAGTTGGCAACTTTACCGTATACGGCTTCTAAACTGAAGGTCTTGGCGTTAGTTTAATCTGGAGGTCTGGGTTCCAGACCCCATCCAGTTGCAATCTGAAGCCTCTAGCTTGCATATGCCTGTGCTTTTATAAAGTTACAAACGCGTACCAAATAAGGAAGGAACGCGTCCTTTTCTGCCGGACTTTCAGTTCTGATCTGATCTGAAGTTTTGCAACCGAACGCAGCCTAAAGAAAGAATAGAGAACCTAATAAATCTTCATAATTACCTTAAGGAAATAGTAAAACTAGTATAAGTAAGAATAAAAAGGTACTATAATGCTAAGAGATCTAAGGGACCAGATCTTAAGGAGGGAGATAAAGTATGGCTACTACATAAAAATTTTAAGCGTTAATAATTAAGCAAGAAGTTAGATTATATTAAACTAAGACTATTTACAATTAAAGCAAAGATCTTAGAAGTTATGTATAGACTTAACTTACTGGAGAAAATAAAGATCTACCCTATATAGTATATCGCAATGCTAGAGCCAGTATATAGGAATATTAAACTACTAGTTTATAAGGCAGATACGTATAGAGGTTAGGAAAAGGATGAATAGAAAGTTTTAAAAATTGTTAGTTATAAGGATATTAGCAATAAAATATAGTATAGGCTATAAGGAGACTACTTAGGAGCTACTAGATAATTTAAAGAACGCTATAAAAAAGGTATAGGAGTATTAGAAGAGAAGGGGTTAGGTAGCGTTAATAAGGGAGGATTACTAAAAAACAAGTTACCTAAGGGGGACCTAAGAGGAGTAGCTACTAAGATACTTAGAGCTGTTTCCCTCTCTGTTAGAGGAGAATCTATTTTTTTATTACTAAGTTTCTGCAGACCTTATTCTATAAGCTTCCGCTTCTTAAAATACACCTTCTTATAAACTTTCTCTAGACAAAGTAGATAAGTGGATGCCGTAATATAAGCCTCTAGGGCCCTTTACTCCGCGTTATAGGAACATTCCAAGTTAGCAAGAGCCTAAGTTAACTTGCTATTAAGTTTTGCAGCAGTAGATTAAACCTAGGACCCTAGCAGCAATTAATAAGGGTATTTAAAGAATATTTAGAATAATAGGGCGCGTATACTTAGCGTTAGAGATTAAGCAAACATCGTAAGATAATTAAATATTTGCTTTAGTACACTCTAAATATAAAGAGGGTTGCTAAGATAAGGGACTTGCTAGCGCAATATAGACCAGCCCCTCTTTCACATAATAAGAATACAGAGATAGCATTATCTCACTAAGAGATAGTATGGAGGTAATAGTGCGAGTATAGCGTTGTGCTTATAAAGAAGAAGGAGCTTTAGGTATAATAAGTAAAAATATTAACGAAATTAATTAAGCAGACATTACACCTCTAGTAGATAACTTAGAGATATTGGAAATCTTTAAGGACGAAGATAAAGAGGAGGGAGATGGTGTTATAGACGCTTTAAGTACAGTGTTATAACTACTTAGAGAAGAGTTGGAAGAAGCTAGTTGGTTAATAAGGGCATAGTCTAGAATGGAACCAGTAGAACCATATGACGAAGAAGTGGTAACTAAGGTTATATAATATTGTATATAGTATACGCAGTGTATAAAGGGAACGTATATATAATATATATACTACGTATCTTACGTATAAGGAGGATTTCTTAGGAGTATAGATGTGTATTTAAAGGACCATAGTCCTACCTAGATAGTTCCTTTCCTTATAGTAAATCTTAGAATATAATTAGAGTTAATCTATTAGGCAACTACTCTACTAGTTATTATCTGTTTATTACATTGTTGACTTCCTGTTTACCTATACATCTAGCCCAATAATAAGTCTACCGTAGTATTTCCCACAAGGCTTTGTTATATAAAGTAATACTATATACAGCCGTTTCTATCTAATTTATACGGTCTAGCATATTAAATATCTTATCTATTATAGTTTTGTTAAGCTAGTAGAAACAATATAAATAGTATATATACTTACTACAACATAAGCTATTAAATTTTATACCTTTACTAGGTACTCCCTACTTCTTATAATTCTAAAAGTATAACCCTTTAACTTAAAAAGATATTCTAGAGGCGTTCTAAACTTTATCTACTCTTATTAGCTATATCTAGTAACTTCTCCTATATATATTAGTAGGTCAAACTTTCTAGGAATATTATTTAAGTTAGAGACCTAATTTCAATTACTGTTTAGTAGTACATTATTATATATAAAATATTAATAGATTAGTGGACGTAATATGGATACGTTAATTAATAATAATAATAATTTATTGCTTAACGTCCAATTCAGATCCCTACTGGGCCCACGCGGACTACTCCTTATATACATATAGGGAGAAAACTCTATATAAGAAAACCCCATGATCCATCTCCCTGCCTTTTAGGACTCGCCTACACAGCGCCCATAAGGCGCCTATAAGTCACCTATGATGCTCTACTACCTTACTTTTTAACCTCCTTAGGAACCACTGCTGCCGTAATAAGCCTACGGACGCGCTAGTATCGCAAACTTAACTCTACTACTATAGAGTTATCAGGGGGCGCCTAGTACTCGCCCCTTTGCCTTCTATTACTATTTCCTTTATGACCCAAAACTGGTCTAGTACATTTTAGCTAATAAGCTACTGGGTAACCGCCTTAAGACCTTTTTATATTAAGAGTAGTGTATTATAGTTCTCTGTGCCAGCTACTAAGAGTATTGCTTCTTAGTTAGTGCGTAAGGGGCATAATAGTATTATATATTTTGGTGTCTATCTTAGCCAGCTATATTTGCATCTTAGGCTACCTACCAGGACACCTACCTAGTAGAGCCAGTCTTTTAGTCTTATTATTCCTGTTCTTAGAAGTATTACTATTATATTTTCTGCCTTTATTAGGCCTTTTTGGAGCCTTTAGGTATTTACCCCCTATAGCGTTAACTATGCTACAGCCTAGGTTCCTCTTGCTTAAGACAGCCTCTATACCTTTAACTCCTATATACCTCTCCAGTGTTGGTCCAACCAGTATTATATTGCGGTAGATGGTTTCCCAGTACTCTTTTATACTCTACTTTAGCTCCTTTCTCTCTTTTACTATTGTCTTTACTAGTCTCTTACGCGTCTCCCTTCCTCCTCTATATGGGCCTAGGCCCTAACACAGCACTATTCTTCTTCTACTTTTTCTACCTGTTTCTCTAATATATCTTCCCTACTTTAGGGTTGTTGGTTAGCTCTCCTACAGGGCACCCTAGGGTCCCTCTATAGTTTGTTTAGGCGTAACTTAATGTACTTTATAACACTAGAGTTGCGCTCCTTTTACACCCTTTATATTGTAGCGGCTTTAATATATAATTATAGGGGGGGGGGTATTAGCTTCCTTCTTAAGCAGTGCTATAGCCGTTTGCTTATACCCGCCTGTTATACTCCAGAGGCAAGCTATTTAGACCTTTTAGAGTGGTTTAAGGAGTGCTTTAGAGGGGCCTTTCTTGGTTTCTCCTATAGCCCAAACACTGGAACCATATATTATGGTTGGCCGGACAACTGCTATATATAGTAGGCGTAACCTCTAAAAGCATAGGCCCCATATAGAATTGACAATTCTAGATATTGTGATATACTGCGCTTGGCCCTTATGGGCCGCTTATAACATATATGCGCTCCACTAGAGCTTACTATCTACCTATACTCCTAGTACCCTTAGGCCTTAAACTAGTTAGCCCCCAAAGCCTTAGATATGGATTATATACTAGAGATCTATAGATTGGTTATGTTTTCTTATAAAATAGATTGGCTGGTATTTCTCTAGTAAGAATTGGACTCTATATTGTCTTGCCTATTCTATATAGGTGTTATAGGCTTTCTCTAGTATTCTACAGTTCTCTACGGCTGTTAGCCCATATATAATTAGGTTTGTATTATTAACAAAGTCTATTCCCTAGGTCGCCCCTTTATTAAAGGACTTAAGTAGGTTGCTTATAAAGAAAAGGAAGAGTATAGGTAAGAGGGATAATCCTTATAGTATTCCTATTATAACTGCGATAGGGGGGCTTTGGTATCTGCTAAAGATTAGTAATATTTCTTTCTAGCCTATAAACCCTTAAATAAATTATATAATCTATTCTGGGAAGCCCTTTGCCCTAAGGATGTATAGGAGGCGCTTATAGGGTATATTGTCGTAGGCACCACTAATATCTAGGCTAAGCATTAATACTATAAAGTCCCTTACGCATCGCCTATATAGACTTAATAGTGGCGGCGAGTAACGTAAGTGCTGATAGTATTAAGCGGTTCTTTCTTGCCCCTATTTGACTTTATAGCAGTAGGGCATGTTCCTTAGCCGTGTCTACTATGTGGTCCGCTATTACCCTTTCTAGGATCTTGCTAAGGGTATTTTCTAAGGCAATAGGGCGGTAGCTTCCTAGGATTAAGTAATCTGCTTTGCCTTCTTTTTATAGGATAACCATTATTATGGACCTTCTAAGTTATGGGTAATAGCCTATAGTAAAGTATGCTCTAGCTACATCTATAAGCTAAGGTGCTATAAGTGGTCCATAGGTCTTTAAGGCCTCGTTTAGTATCCCATCTAGTCCTAGTACTATATTATTTAAAAGGTGGCTAATAGTTCTAGCTATTTCCTCTATTATTATGTCACTGTTAACCTATAGGTAAGTTACCAGTGTTTCACCCATAATGTTACTGAGGTCTGCTAGAGCCAGTTAGGGAAAGAATCTTTCTATAAGGATCTTTACCTTCTTATTATTATTATTAGTGGCCTATAACTCCCCTACTCTTTATAGGGGTGGTAGGTATAGGTCTTCTACTAGGCACTCTACCTTTTTCTTTACCTATTTTGCTATAGCCCAAAGGCCCTTATTATAGGGGAGGCTTAGGTTAAAAGTGTGCTTATTTATAAACCGTCTCCAGTTATTCCTTACTTCTTTTTTTAGGGTGTTCTTTAACTGGTTTCTTGTGTCTTTATATCATCTCTTGTCTTTAGGGTTATAGCTACTTATATATTTCCTTCTTGCTTATTATTAGCTAGTAATAAAAACCGCGCATTATACGGACCATGCGTGTTGTGTATAGGGGCCCAGTTATAAGACCGGGCAGTGCTCTTCTAGCCTATTTTTAATTACTGCCTAGATCCTTTCTAGTCTTTAGTTAATTTCCTTAGGGGTAGTTAACAAGCCTTGCTTATTTGGTATTAGGTAAATTTCTTCTAGGTCTTAAAGTTATTATTCAACTATACTAAGGAAGCTGTTTGTTTTAAGTTTTCTTATTATATATCTTTTGCTGTTTAGTTACGCCTTAATATCTAGGTCTAGCTGTATTTGGATAGGGATATAGTTTAAGGCGAGTACCTATTCTTCTTTAGGGTTATACCTTTTAAGTCTCTGGTATAGGCCTTTATCTATAAATATAAGGTCAATTGTACTTCTGGCGGTGCCTTATTGCCATATAATTACTTTTAAGGGGGTAGCCAGTTTAAGGCCCCAGATGTCTATAGCTCTTAGTAGGCACTCTATCTATTATTTAGCAGCAACATAAATACCCCCCCACTATAGGTAGTAGAGGTTTATGTCTCCTAATAGGATAGACTCCGTGCCTTTAGTTTCTAGTAAGCTTATTACCAATATAATGTTCTCTATTTATGGGACCCCTTTAACCCTAGGGTTATATACATTAATAATTTATACCAGACCCCTATATATCTGGATTATTATAACTGTAATGTCTAGGTTAACTGCCTGCTATAACTATAAGGATAGGCTAATAGCCTTGCTAATTATAAAGCACACGCATATAGCTGCTTTTAGTTTATATAAGAGCTAGAATCCTTGGGGGCAGTATATTAATTATATATAGGTATTATAATACGGTTCTTATATGGCAAGGATATAGTATTTCTCTAGGTCTAGACTGTCTAGTAGGGGCCTTACAAGACGGTGGTTTGTATTGCCGCAGTTATACTGTATAATAGATAGATGGCGGACCCCTAGCAAGGGTTCTTCGTCTCTCCTTTATTCCTCACTTCTTCTATTTCCACTTTCTCTAGGATTTTCTATAAGGGCGCGAAGAGGCTTCAGGGAAGATTCAAAGGAATGATATAAATTCTATCTAAATCTAAGGGTATATAGCTATTGAAGAGAACAAGACGTTGCGTGAAGAAGAGAAAGGAATATAGGAAACTTATAACTAAATATTCGGGGTCTTGGCAGCAGACGCGTGGGCACAAGCCCACGCGGATTTTAACAAGTTTTGACCAAATTCCATTATATCAGTGGAATTTGGTGGAATTTAATTAAGTCGGCAAAACTTGGTAGAAAATAGTAGATAATCGCGAACAGTTGCAGACAGTTGTAAATAGTTTATAAACAGTTTCATATAGTTATCTATTAAGTGTTTCACTAAAACATTCCTACTGTAACTGGGCTAGTCCCGTTATAGCATCCCCCCTTTTTAGCCAAAGGTCTAAAACAATTTAATTTAGTTAAGAATTTATAACTTATTATGTTATAAGCATTATAATATATTTTAAGTTCTTTTTAATTTTGAGTTTCCTGCTATCGTGTTTTGTGTCTTTATATCAGGTAGTAGTCGTTTGCCTTTATATTATGTCTATCCAGCCAGAGTAGGCCGCAAAGGATAGTCCTTATAGAACTCTTTTACCAAGGCAGGCGTGTTGGCCTTAATCTGGTTATAGGTTTCCTAGGTTTATGTTTTATATCCTTCCCACTTAACAAGAAGTTTAAATTGTTTAGATTATGGTTTCTATTATATATTATTAATCAAGTTAATAAAGTAAGAACCATTACCGTTGTTAACAATTATAGGAGGTGGCGGCGGCACTTCGTAAGTTATAGGATTATCTTTTAAAGGTTGCAACAAGCTTACGTAAAACGTTAGGTATATTTTCATCTCAGTTAGCAGTTTAAGCTTATAGGCGTATGGGCTCAGTTTCTTCTCAATTTAGTACAGGCCTATAAACTTCCAATTAAGTTTCTTTAAGGGCCGTTAAGTCTTTAGGTTTCGTGTATTTAGGTAGGCCATATTACCTTCCTTAAAGTCCCATACAGGAGCTTATTCTTTATTTATATGCCATTCCTATAACATTTAAGCGTACGTTAATTCACTTTATAATAGTTCTATTAACTGCTTTATTCAATTAGCGAAGTTATACGCGTTAATTAACTAAATCCGTTTAATCATGGGTCCTGTTGTGTTAATTTTAGGTTATAGTTTAAATCTAAATTAAGGGTCTTGTCCGTAGGTTACGTAGAACAGCGTTACGCCTATTAATATGTTTATTATATTATTTACGGTAAACTTAGCTAAAGGCAGCCATTTTTCCCAGTCGTTTTACAGGTAGGAGTAGTATATTTATAAGTATTGTTCCATAATCACGTTCGCGATTTTGGTTTAGCCATCTATCTCTAAATAAAATGCAGTTAAGAGTTGTGTTTAAATGCTTAATTATTTATATAAAGCTTACCAGAAGTCTAAAACGAACTGGCTTCCGCAGTTGGATACTATTATATTAGGAAGTCTGTGTAGCTTAAAGACATGCTTAATAAAACATTTGGCTACTAATATTATATTAATTAAGTCTATAGGAATTATATATTACATTTTTATAAGGCGGTTAACGACTACTATAATATTCGTAAACCTATTACTGTTAGGTAAGTCGACTATAAAGTTAATTAAGATGTCGCACCATCTTTGTATTGGAATTAGTAGCGGTTAAAGTACTCCTTACTTCTTTACATAAGAGGTCTTTCCACGCACGCACACCCTGCATGCTCAAACGTATTTTCGTACACAGTCATGCATTATAGGCCAGTAGTATGCTCGTTGAACAATTTTATAAGTTTTCGCACGGCCAGGGTGCCCTGCTATAGGGGAGTCGTATATAAATTCAAGTATCTTAAATTATAAGGGTTTGGAATTCGGAACTACTATCTTCTATTAGTAGTACAATCGGTTGTTTCAAATTTCGCATTTAGCAGGTATAATATCCTTATACTATTGTTTTCCTATTTAAATCACTTTTATTATATCTATTATCCATACGTTATTCTTATATTTATATTCTATTAGCTCGTCAATTTCTATTTCCCATTTATTAACTTCTAATTTATTTTTGTTAAGTTCCATATCTAGGAACATAGGACGTAGTTTTTTAAAACGTTTAGGAGGTAATAGGATCTATAATTAATTTATAATCCGTTTATCCGCAGCGTTTGCAGGTAGGTCCTGTAATTAGTAGTAATTCTTTAATTAACGTCTGATACGGATCCTACTGGCCTATACAGACTACTCCGTCACAGGGGGGAAAACTTGTGTATTTACAGGAAGAAAACCCCTACAGTTAGGTTGGGGGAGGAAAAACCCTATAAGCCACCTTAGTCGGATGAAAAACCCCAAATTGCCATATTTGCATATAGCAGCGGCCCTGCGGGCCTACAGCACGTCCTCCTCCTTAGATGTTTTGAACTCCTTGGGAACCACTGCTTCCTTCTCCAGCTTATCCATAGCTAGGGTTCACTACGTCCTAGCTAGGCCTTGCCGATCGATCGCTGTGTACTTGTTGTTTTCTCCCGTATCTTAACCGTCCCCCGTGTGCTATCTCTTGTTGACCATTGCCGTATACGCCTTGCCTCCTTCCCCCCTAGAGCCATTAAAGGCGTAAAGGGGATTTATCCGTTCTAACTACCGTAATACTAATAAGCGAGCGGGATATTATATATTTGGGTATCTTTTGTACCTAGGCCCCAGCTAGGCCCTCTCTAAGGGTCACCACTCCGTTGAAAGGAGATAGGGAAAACCGTGGGTCGCAATCCAGGCTGCTAGGTAGTATTTAGTAGTTAACGGCAAGTGACCGCATGCTCCGCGGGCGATTGCCCTAGGGGTTAGGAGGGGCCGTATACTTGCTCGTTTGTGTTTATTCGCGATTGTTCGTTTGTCAATATAAGGTCGTTAATGCTTTCAATTAGGGGTTAGGGGATGTTGGATTCCATCTTATATCCGCGAGGATTACACAGGGTTGAATAAGAGCGTAGCAGTTGTCTACTATAAAGGGGGTACCGTCAGTAGTGGTTTTCGAGATCTCACCATCCCATGTAAAAACTTTTTACTACCCCCCATAACATTTTGACCACCACCACGACCCCTACCCGCAGCTGTGCGACGTCTCTGCGTTGGCTCTGCTGAGTCTAAAGACCAGCAGGTTCGTAGGCCTTACCACGTACAGGTGCAGAGTCCGATTTCGAGGACCTCCTGTAATTATTATGTTAATATATTAGGCTTCTAATTAAGTTTACCCGGTTAGTACGTAATCTTAAAGTTAAATTATAAGAGGTATTCGGCCTAACGAATTTGGCGCTGCGTTAATTGCTTTATAGTTATAAAGTACTACAGGTTCTTATAGTCCGTTAACACATATATTAGGAATAACGATCCTTTAAGCTTAGGACGCCATTATTTAAAACATCTAATAATTGCAAGCAGTTCCTTATCGTATATCTTATAGTTCAATTTAGCAGGGGCGAGTTTCCGGAAGAGAAAGGCTACTAGACATAGCTTACTGTCCTTATTGTATTATAACAACACTCTCCCTAGCGCATAATCGGACGAGTCTGTTTTAATAATACATTTAAGGTTAGGGTCAAAGTGGGTAAAAATTAGAGCAGTTATAAAACAATACTTTAGGTCATTAAAAGCTTGTTCACATTTAGTAGTTTATTTAAATTTTATATTCTTTTATATTAGGTTTACTAACGGCTAAGCAGTTTCTAAGAAGTGGTTAATAAATTATTAATAGAAATTTATAAATTCTAAAAATCCTTAAATGTTTTATACATTGCTAGGGCTTTCCTAGTTTATAATCGCGGCAACTTTCTTAGGGTCCATTTTAATTCCGTTGCGGGATATTATTAAGCCTAAGTATATAACCTTAGACGCGTGGAACTTGCATTTCTTGATATCGCATTATAGGCCCGCATCTTATAGGCGTTTAAGGACCATTCTAACGTATTTCCAATATTTAGAAAGCAAGGATGAGTAGATTAAGATATTATTAATATACACGGTAATAAATATATTAAGGAATTCACAAAGCGTATTATTAACATATTACTAAAACGTACTGGGACCGTTCTTTACGCCAAATAGCATTACTAGGTATTTAAAGAGTCCCCATTGTGTACAAAAAGCTATATACTTCTCATCTCCTTCTCGTATACGGATTTTATTAAAGGCTGCAACTATATTAAGCTTTATAAAGTACCGTACCTTCGCTAAACAGTTAAGCGTCTCTTAAATTAGGGGAATTAGATATTAGTTTTAAATCATAATTGCATTTAGAGCTTAATAATTAACATAGAATCTTAAGCCTCCTCCTAGCTTTTTAATAAATAGTATAGGTAAGGCAAATGGAGATTAACTAGGGCGAATAAATCCTTTTTCCAGATACTTATTAAGGTATTATTATATTATAAGCAATTCTTCCCATAACATACCGTATAGCGGACCGAACTTTGGTGTTATACCTGGCTCAAATTCTATCTTAAAATCGTGCTTATCTTAGTATGGGGCTAGTTGGTCTATAAATCGTCTTTTAAACTTATTAATTAGGTTATAGTACTCTTTAGGTATAAGAGGTTAAGAATTAATATACTATTTTAGTTCTAGTACTTTCTTAATATCTTTTATAGTTATAGCAAAGATTTTATAATCTCGTCTTTTTACTAACAAAATAAAGGGTGCGGCTTATATTATCCAAATTTTAAGAGGTTTTAACAAAACATCTTCGCATTCTTTATTACAATCGGCAGTTATAGATTTATTATATTGGCTTAAGGTTCGTAGCAAGGGTAATTTGTATTATATTAAATTCAAATAGTTATATATATATTTATAGGGCAAATGGTTTTTCAAGTAATAACTTTAGTAGTAAGTTATATGGAACTTTAGTGTTTCTTTAACCCAGCTAATTAAAGGGTTGTGTTATTTTAGCCATCTATGTCTAAGTATAACTTTGTATTGCTTTAAGGGTGTTATAAACAGGGAGATATATTTAAGGTATTTACCCATCCGCATTTTTACTAGGGCGTAGTATATTATTTCACCATATATTAAGGGTTTGCCATTAAAGCCTTATAGGCCTTAGGGCTCGTCGAGTTTCTTTAAATTTAGGCATTAAGTTTTTGTATAGTTTATATTAATAAAGCCTATGCTGGTGGCTCCGCTGTCTATAAGGATTTATACTTCCTTCCATTTTCTAAGTATTTAAATTTCGCCAAGTATATTAAGGGAGTCGTGTTATATATCAGCGCTAGAAGAGCCTAGACACTTATACTCTTCTACCTTTTATTCTAAGGCGCGACTTGGCCTTAGGATAATTTATTTTCCAAATTAACTAAAGGCGAGATGCTTTGTGGCATTCAAGTACAATTTATAAAGCGGGTACAATTTAAGGAATAAGTACGGCTTAAGGAACAGGTATAATTTAAGGAATGGGAGGAGCTACAGTGGACCTTTTTAAAGGGGTAAGTTTAGCAATGCTTTTAAATATATCCTTTTTTACCGCATCCAAAGCATTCTCTATTTGTGGCTTAAGTTCTTCGTTTATTAGTTCCCAAGGGTATATAGAATCGAGCGGCATTAAGGTCCATAGGGTTATACATAGGGCTTTTAGGTTTTGGAGACAGATTATATTTTAGGGTATTTTAAACGCAAGGTATAGTTAACTTTAGGGAATAAGTTTATTTATTATATTAAAGATCCTTATTAATTTGTTAGCATATTATAACAAATTTAAATAGGTTTTTTGGCAGTTCCCTACCTACTAACTAGGCTCTAATTTCATCTAAAATAGCTTATTAAAGGGCAGCAACTCTAGCGGCTTTATTCCAATCCAGTTCGCTAATAAGGCCTAAAAATTCCGAAAAGAAGCTGGTAAAGTCTTAGTTCTGTTATTATAGGTTCTTAAATTTAGTAACAGCTGTGTGTTTGCAGCTAGCGTTATTATATATTCGTTCTAATAGAGAGATAAAGATTTCAAAATTAACAAAGGTGCCATTATAGAAGAATAGATCTATAGTACGTATAGCGTCCTTACTTAAATAAGACATTCTATAGCTAACCTTGCTAGCTTTAGTAGGGTATTAGTTATAGTTTATTAAAAGTTTAAGACGGAGCTTGGTTATAAAGGGATATAGGTTATTTTAATTTCCATTAAACATTGGAGGATTAGGGAGCTTTTTAGATTTCATAGTAGGTATTAAACTTATTATAGATACAGGTTAAGTTACCATTACTAGTTTAATATTCGCATTTAACGGGTTGGGTTTAAATACAGTTATTTTAATTTTATTTATAGGTATTACTACTGGGGCCCCTAATAAAAGAGCCTTAATGTTACAGAGTTCTTCGCGGAGTGCTTCCATTAATCACTAATATTGGGCTTCTAGTGCAGCCCGCTACTAAGCTAGGGCATCCGTAAAGGATTATTGCATTATGGTTAATTATTCCCTAACTAGGGATATAATACTTATAGTTATTAAAAGGGATTTAGGTTCGTTTGCCATTTTTAATAATAGTTATTTTAACACAACGTAGTGTAAGGGCGCGAAGAGGCTTCAGGGAAGATTTAAAGGAATAATATAAATTCTATCTAAATCTAAGGGTATATAGCTCTTAAAGAGAACAAGACGTTACATAAAGAAGAGAAAGGAATATAGGAAACTTATAACTAAATATTTAGGGTCTTGGCAGCAGACGCATGGACATAAGCCCACGCGGATTTTAACAAGTTTCAACCAAATTCCATCACATTAGTGGAATTTGGTGGAATTTAATCAAGTTAGAGGAACTTGGTGGAAAATGGTAGATAATCGCGGACAGTTGCAGACAGTTATAAATAGTTTATAAACAGTTTTATACAGTTATCTGTTAAGTGTTTCACCGAGACATTCCTACTATAACTGGGCTAGTCCCGTTATATTTTCAGAACTTCTGTCTCTTATATTTACACCCTAGTTGCTACTTATTTTATATAAAGCTTTCTATTCCTATGTCTTGTATTCCTACTAGCGCTTCTATATCTAAATCTATTATTATCTCCGGTTCCTCCCCTAATCTTACTAGTCGGCTATATGCCCTTTATAGGTTGGCTACAAATGTTATATTTGCCGCGTTAAGTCTAATTCTTAATTGTCCTAGTCTTAAGCTTACTATAGCTGTCTATAGGGGCCTTCCTACAGGGCGTCCTCTCCCTTATATCCCCTATAACCCTTATATCCCTATTTAGTCTGGTAATATTACGCAGCGTCGCTTCTAGCCTATTAAGGCTTGGGATAGCTGGCCTAGCCCCCCAGTATTAAAGGTAGGGAATGCTGGGAAGGTACCTACATCCCCCTAGCTTATCACCTGTTGTTTCTACTCGTATAACCTAGCATATAGTTACTCCCGTAGCTGTTAAGCCCTTGCCTTCCGTCTCCTATATTTAATATAGTCTTCTCTCTCCTATACCTTATATATGCTTCGGTGGCAGTTTGCGCATTTTGTTTAGTCTTGATTTAGCAGTGCTTATATTATAGGGGCCTGCATAGTGGCCGTAACACACCTGTGCTGTGCATGTGGATTAGGTGTGTCCCTATTATACGCAGTAATAGCACCGTTCTAGGTGTAGTCTATAGTTGTAGAGCCTTGTGTTATATATAAGGCCATTTATAATTATTCCTTTTTGGATAAGGAGTTTTTGCATTTCTGGTGTAAATATACTGATAATAAGGGAGCTATGCGTTTAACCAGCGTCTCCCTAGCGAGTCTCTGGCGACCCTTATGTCCTCTTATTATTCTTATTGTTTGCTTAGTTTGCATTTTCCTATTAAAGCCATTAGATTTGGGTGATTTCAAGTCCTGGTATAAGGCGTTCTGTTTGTCTTACTATCTCCTATATAATTGCTGTATTGTCCACCTAGCGTCCCTTTCCTACCCTAAGGCTTAAGGGAACCGCTGGGACTTCAACTAGGTGATCCTCGCGGAGTACTTTTATGCCAATACGTTCTCCTAGCCTGTCCCCTGCCCTTACGGCTCGTTCCTTTGACTGTTGGTCCTTTAGGGTGACTCTAATGTCTCCGCTCCTAAGGTATCGGACTGCGACAGCTGGATACGTTAATTATAAAGTTTCTAAGAAGTATTAAAACAATGTTAAGAATTTATACCGTTACCTAGATAGGGTATAGGTATTAGAAACCCTATTACTTAGGCATTGCAATTGCTTAGTTACTACTCTATTAAGCTTTCCGCAAGCGATAATTAGGGGATTATATATACTACACCTAAATCTATATATATAGTGTTTTAATAGACGGAGTATAATAGGCTTAGGTCTTTATAAAGAAAATGCTATATATAAAAATGCTATAAACTATTCGCATTTAGAAACTACACGTATATCTTAGATTTATGTTATAAATGCGCTAAAGCATGTTATTTCCTTTAAATGTCTAATTGACTTGGAAAACTAAGGCTATACTTAAGATTATCCTTTCTCCACCGATCTACAGTTTCGTTTACTTTTAGCTATATTAGCGGATAGGAAAATTAACTAACTAAAATTAAATTGCTAACTTTAACGTTAAATACTATAAACTAAAGATAACGCTTATTTATAGGTATATCGTAATTAAAGATAATATCTACTTATTCTAATGTCTTCTAGTCCAACATCCTTATAATTAGGTGGTATAGCTCCGTAGTATTGGTGCTATTAGACTGCTAAACCCAAAATCTTTTAATTAGCTCGGTCTTGGACTGCTTAATAAAAGTATGTACCCTCTTAAGTTAGGCTAGGCGTATTTAGATAAGGACCCGTACCAGATATACTAGAAGCTCAATTAAAAGCGAAGCCATAAGCGTCTCCTATATAATAATATTAAGCGTTTATTAGCCAGAAGGTTATACAAACTAGGCAATTATATAAGCTAGGGGTTATATAGGCTATAGGATCTTATAGGGTAGAGATTATAGGAGCTAGAAACTCGTAGGAGCTAGAAACTTATAGAAACTAGGAAATTGTGCAAGTTAAGAGATTGTGCGATTTGGGTAATCTTATAAGCTAGGCGATTTAAGCTAAAAGGATTATACAAACTAGGCAATCGTGCGAGTTTAGGGGTTGTGCAAGTTTAGGGATTATACAAGTTTAGGGGTTGTACGAGCTCTCGGATCTTGCGAGCTGGAGGTCGTAAGAGCTAAGTAATTATAGGAGCTAGAAGATCGTAAGAGCTAGGAGACCGTGCGAGCTAGGTAGCTTTACGAGCTAGGCTATTATATAAGCTAGGAGATCTTATAAGCTAGGTAATTATGCAGGCTAGAAAATTGTGCGAGTTACTATAGGTAATTATGCGATTAAGGTAATTGTGTAACTAAGGGGTTCTAAAAGTAAGGCGCCTAAAAGTTATATTAGTTCTTAGTTAAGCGACTAATGTTTAAAACTCTAACTAATTAACTAAATCTGTTGCAGATTAGACGAAGCTAACAACTACTTCTTAATGTATATATAGAGGCTCTAAAACAACGTTTAATAAAGTAGAGTTCTTATTCTTAATCATCCTATTTAATACTAAATTACTTCCTTAAATATTGCTTAAAACGTAGTTAAAACTAGAACTAGGAAAGAAAACCAACGAAATATATTATTAAAAAGTGTTCCACTTAGCTTAGCGCAGCTTATAAATAGTAAGAAATATAGCAACTTAAAATTTGTATACTAGGGCTAGAGTTTAAAGTCTATAAAGCGATTATATATACCTAATCCCCTATACTTACAGTTGCCTATAATAGGGGCTTTTAGGTAAAAGCCAACTAAGCATCTAGTAGAATTAACCCTAACTAAGAACTAACTAATAGTTAAAAGGTAGCAACTAACATTATAAATATTAACGAGTTCGATTCCGGCACTATTAAGAGAATAATCTAATTTATATATAAGAGGGATTATAATAATAGCAAGGAGGAGTAAGGATCTAATATTATAAGTATAGAAACGCTTGGCTAAGGTAAGAGATATATTTATACGCTAACCCAATTTATCTGTACTTAAACTTTAATCTATAGAATTAGAGGTAGTGTAACTTAACAACGCCGATGCCTTATTGCTATTTAAACTAGATAATAGCAGTGGCGATAATAAAGATATAACAATACGGCCGATAATGGCCAATATTATACTTCGCTACGTCTATATTAATATAATTGCTAATTATTACAATATACTATAGCTAAAAGAGCTTGCGAATATAAAAATCTAATATATTTTAGAAACTAGCTAGTCCGCGGACAGGTTTCCTAATATTATTAAGGATATCTTCGGCCTAATAGGCGACTTAGTATTATATAATATAATTACCTTAACGGCGGCCGAGTATATTAAAGAGCTTATTAAACTTAAGGACTTTGCAGAGCTAGATATTATAAGCGATTTTATTATCGGCATTATATAGACGGCGATTACCGCATCTAAGGATATAGATGGAAATTTTATATAAAAACTTTAAGCTGTCTAATCTCAGCTATAATAAATAGAGTTACTACTTTAATCTACTAAGGTAAGGTGCGCCGCGGCTAAGCGTAAAAGCGAAAATATTAATAATTGTCTTAATACTCTCTGCGGACTAAAACCTATCGCAATATTAGTTATAGCACCAAGTTTATATATTATATTAAGGACAGTAGTTATCTACTCGACCCTAATTACCCTTATATACTTTATTGCTTAAAATACCATAGAATTAACTTTTTGACAAAAAAGGTTGGCGATATCCGCTTGCGGATATACGTATGTCCGCTAATTGATTCTATGGTCTGAGCTTGCTGAGGTAAGTCGCTGCGCGACCTCGTGCGGCGCGTGATCAGCGGGGGTGGCCCTAACCTCGTATTAACCCGCGCCAAATCAGCCCCCGATATGTGATAGGTATCGGACGCCACTCAGCGGGCCTAGGCACTTCCAAATCCCAAGCATCTGGCCACAACCCCTCCCGCTTCGAACCAATGGCTCAAAGCGGCGGACCCGACCAGGATAACCTCAGATCAGCTCATGGGAAATTCCTACCATCATTCTATTGTGAAACTGTGCATATAGCCAACACGACTTTACACCGTAGGTAAGGCTTCATCATGGCTTTCCATAAACCAGCTACACGCATTGTATCTCCTCTCAAACACGTCAATCACATCGCAACAAGTATATCTTCGGTTAGATCTTTCCCGCCTCTAATTCGCACAATGGCTACGATGAAAGCATTTGTCTACAATGGCGTCGGCGACGTCGCTTTTGAAGACCGGCCTAAACCAGCACCTGGGAAAGCCACTGATGCTGTCGTTAAGCTGACATACTCTACCATCTGCGGTACGGATCTGCACATCATGAAAGGTGATGTGCCAACTTGCAAGCCTGGCACGATTCTCGGTCACGAAGGCGTTGGCGTGGTCGAAGAGATAGGCGCGGGAATTTCCAACTTCAAAAAAGGAGACAAAGTACTGATTAGCTGTATTTCGGCATGCGGGACGTGCGAATACTGCCGCAAGGGCATGACGTCTCACTGCACCACCGGGGGTTGGGTCCTTGGGAACAAACTGGACGGCACGCAGGCCGAGTATGTACGCATCCCACACGCGGACTCGAGCCTGTACAAGATTCCCGCTGGTGTAGAGCCGAAGGCCGTGGCCATGCTCTCCGACATTTTCCCCACGGGCTTCGAGTGCGGCGTCCTGAACGGGAAAGTCGTACCCGGCAGCACCGTTGCGATCGTAGGCGCCGGGCCCGTAGGCCTAGCTGCTCTTATTACAGCACAGCTGTACAGTCCAAGCTTACTGATCGTGGTCGATCCGGATAAGAATAGGCTGAAAGTCGCGAGCCAGTTTGGCGCGCACCATACCACAACACCAGACAAGGCCCAGGATCTTATAGAGGAGTTAACGGCCGGAAAGGGGTGTGATACGGTGATGGAGGCGGTGGGGATTCCAGCGACGTTTCAGCAGTGCCAGAAACTTGTAGCGCCAGGAGGCGTGATTGCAAATGTGGGTGTGCATGGCGTGAAGGTTGATCTGTACCTCGAGAAGCTGTGGGATTGCAATATCTGTAAGTCAATCCCTCCGTCTCAGTTCGTGTTTCTACCTATTTCTACTCAAATCAAGAAAGCCTTCCATACCTGAAACCTCAAACTTGAAATGCAGCGGGCCTGATGATACACCTCCAGCAATTACCACTCGTTTAGTCGACACGACTACGACTCCAATGCTACTCAAGCTACTCGCAGCGCACAAACTCCCAGCTGAGAAGTTAATCACACACGGTAGGTTCAATCTATCCTCTAACATATCAGCTTGTGGCCTGAGATACGCTAACGCAAAACTCATAGAGTTCAAATTTAAGGACATACCACACGCTTACTCAACGTTCAGAGCTGCGGCTGAGAACAAAGCCCTGAAAGTTATTCTTGAAATGTAAAGCAACTAAGTATATAGTAAACAGAGCATGAATTGTAGGCTTCTTTTTTAACATTTTCTTTTTATAATAGTGTGGTAGTGCACGTAGGGTTATAGGGTTTGATTTTAGCTACTTGCAGTATTCTTATCCATGTTTAATATTAATATAAGACCGTATTAATATTGATATTGAACCGCTAACTTATATTGACATTTAATTGAATATTAAATATTAAGCCAAGCCTCTATATAAAATCAAAGCACGTGATATAGTAGGATCGTGTACAGGCGTGCTCAAGTATTTAGACAGGGTTGTCGATGATGAATGAATAATTGCGATAGGATCGGACCCCGGAACTCGGTTGCCTCCCCAAAATCATGTCACCAATTTCCATACCCAATTAACCTACTACTTTTTATTCAATATAGCTCAAAATAAGGATATAGTATAAGAAGCTCTTACAAAATATAAAAATAAGGGATATTTATCTATTTAAGAAGTTATTGGGGCTTATAATGTTTCTAGATTTAATTTTAAGCGATTAATTATATAGGAAGTTTCTGTAACGATTTGTATACTATTACTAATAGCAATTAATCTCTATTTAAGAATATTTGCTTATAAATAAAACCTTTAACTAAAACTAATAAGGATTTACTCCTTTATACACACATATATAAAATATAGCTACTTAAATTCTTTACTAAAATAATAATAATAAGCCTTTACATAAACTAGAGATGTATAGGCTCTTAAATTATAATCTATATATTAAATACTTATATAACTAACTAATAGAGACTATATAAGCTGAAAATATATATTATAGACTAAATTTAGGGGTTTTATAATTATAACTAAAGCTAAAATATAAATATAAATAAAAGTAGTATTATATTAAGGGTCTATATTAATATAATTATTATTAAAAACTAAATAAATTAAAAAAACCCATATATAGTTGCTACAAAATTAAAAATAGGTATTTATTATAGAGATTGTCTATATAACTACATAAATACATATAGTGGTAGGATTGCATCTATTTTTAGAGGTTATTGGCCGCCGCTTTTAGCGGCGTTTTTACCTCGCTTAGACCCTATCACATCGCTGCTTTAAAGAAGCTCTGTTCGCTTAAGCACTTCCCATCCCTGTTATATCCCGCCCCATTATCCTAGAGGGTTAGAAATGGGACACAAGCTTTAGTAAAGCTCGTCGGCGCTTACGTTAATTCAACAATGGCATAGCCTAGGTGGAAAGGCTAGTGTCTACTTAAAGGAATGGCCTGCTCGCCCTGTCCCTGCACTATCTCCCTTTACTACCCTTATTCCACTTCCTCTCTCTCTTCCTTTACCATCCTTGGTCCACTTCCTCTCTAGTAATTTAATCCTTATCTATAATACTTATCTTACCTATTTAGCAAACTCGCCGTCGCTAAAATGGTAGTACACCTATTGAAGTAGCTGCTCCGGCCTATAGGATAGAGAGGAGAGGAGCGCCCTATGCCGCCGCCGTTTATTAAAACTTAAATTCACAACTCTAAAGTCTAGACTTAAACACAGACACTAATCTAGATACATATATTTATTTAGAAGATGGTATAGATTTAGATTCTAGAGGACTAGATATAGAACCAGATACGGAATTAGATACGGAATTAGATGCGGAATTAGATATGGAGTTAGATATGGGACTAGATACGGAGTCCAATACAGAGTTAGATACGGGATTAGACATAGAATTGGACTCTAAAGCTAAGGAAATACTAAAAAACATTACTAAATTAGAAGAGGAGGGACCTGTAAAACTAAACTATACTCCTTATACTAAGAAACTATGGAAGAGGGAAGGCGAAATCTGGGAGAGGTAAATTATAAAATTCCTATTAACTCGTTATTATACCCTCTAATTGCTGCAAACTAGGTACTACCTAAAGATTAAAAAGAAAACCTAAAAAACCCCAGATGACTAGCTGCGTAAATACGCCCTAAAGGTATTTAAAGTATATCTCCGCTAGCAGAAGAAATATTTTTAAATTAAAAAGGAGAGCGTAATGCGGAGCTATTAGAAATGAATTAGTATATACTATATAGACCTTACACGCTATAAGATGGACGGTAATATCCTTAATAATATTTACAATATAAGTTCCTACCCCTCCTTTAAGGCAGACTAATAGCTATGGAAGTAGATCCTAAGCCTTAGGCTTAATAAGTTGGCAAAGGAAAAGTACGCTATGTTTGTCTAAGACCTTTATGCTATCCTTTACGCTCTCTAGATTAACAATACTAAGCCACTCTATAGCTTTATTTGAGTCCAAATTTCGCTTCTTCTCCTATTTAGCGTAGCTATAGCTATAAGACTAGGCGCTTTGGTGGAAAGCGCTAGCGCTAAAGGCAGCAATAAAGCCGTCTGGTTTAAGAATATTAATGTTATAGTTATTTGCAGCGAGAAACGCTCTAATAAGAGTATAATTGTAGTAAATATAAACCTAGAACACATTAAGAACAAAGAAAAGGATAGTAAACCGTAAGCTTTATACTATGTGTAAATAATATATCCTACTAACTATAAATCTATAGAAAGAAATTTACCTTCCGTTTTAAAGACCTTCCTGCGTTCTATATTGTTTTGTATATCTTAGCCGTTGGCGTTAGTTAAGACGCATTCCTAAATAACTTTATAAGTGTTTAAGACATCTTTAACCTTAAGGTACCGGCATATTGTGATGTACTATATACTAAATGGAAGAACAAAGTACTAGATTAGCCATTTTTCTGCGACGTCAGCTATATGACTGGGGGTGGCAATATTATAAAAGAAAAGGCCTTTCTATATGCCAAATACCGTGATATATTCGTACGCCTAGGGCTTGTTACTGGGTTTAAAGAGGCACTAGAGCTGTACTAGCTATAATAGGCTTTAGGTAAAAATATTAACAGTAGGTCTGCTTAATAATTACCTCTAGATCTAGTTATATGTTAATTATATAGATAGACACTATCACTTTAGAAGAGCGGAACTAGACTGTGGGCCATCTTAGTAGTATATACGAGAGGTATTATATACTAACGTATATTGCACGCTATTACTAGAGTATCTATTTTAGAAGTCCTTTATAGAATCTCCTTATTAAATCTATTATAAGAATAGGGCTGTTATAAGATTGACAAGCGCTTATAGAGCTTAATAATAACTAGCTAGAAGAAGTCTGTAATAACCCTAAGCTTAAAGTACTTTATAACAAACGAGAAGAATATAAAAACCGTATCTATGGCAAAGGCCTCTACCCTATTACTAAGGCCAAAGGCACTAAATTATACTAGCAATATAAAGAGACCAAGTAAAAGATTGGTATAATGTATTAAAGATTATAGAGGGAATGATTAATGACCGCTATTCGCGAATTCTATAACTTAATTAACATGATTAAGATAGCTAGGTAGCTTAGTGGGAAGGGCCTAACTAAGGTATTAACACTGCCAAGGGTGGAATTTAAACTTTAGGAGTGGGCTACTATTGCTAAAATGCTCTTTGCACCTTTTAAAAATAAAAAAGCCTAAGTTAAGTTTATTAAAAACCTAGCTTAACTGCGTTATTAATAAGAAATGGCTTAATGCAAACCTTTAAAACGGAAGAAAATAGACTTTGTTGTCTTTAAAGGCAAGAAGATATCTCACGTGCAAAAGTGAAAGGATATTGGTCTTAAGAGTACCTTAAATTACTAAACTCCCGGTTGTCCGTCCCTAAAGGAAGAGTCGCCAGATAATAAAGATTGTAGGACTATTTAATAAGAGCTTAGCACTTTAGACGCCGCTAAAGCTGAGACTATTTAGTTATATCCCATAGAGCTTCCCTACCCAGTATGCCTTATTTGTATAGGCAATAACGAGTTCTTATACAAAAAACGGATGCGCTATATACCGCGAAAAGACGTCCTAAAGAAGTATGTAGATACCCACTTTTAACTACCTAAGTATTAAAAAGAGTTTAAATATCGCTATTTTAAATGTTCCACGCAAATAGAGGGTATAATGCATTTTAAGAGAGATATATATAATATATATAGAGTATCTTATTAACACCCACGGACTGTCCGTTTAATATTCTTAATTATATTCCTAATGAGGTTTCTAAAGTTTGTAGATATTACCTAGCTCGCCCCTTTTTACCTAGCCACCTAAAGTAGGAGGCCACTATCTATAAGCGTCTCCGTTTAATTTAAGGGATCTATATACCGGTATATCTAGGAAATATTAATTTGGCCGTCCGTATTTCTATAACGGTATTGTGGAGATTGTTTATATAAGGTTCCTTAGTTTTAGGGGGAGGTTTATCTCTTAATGTATTAACGGCAATAATAGGCAATACCTAACTAAATAGGTTAAGCGCTTAATTTAGGCCGTATATTAGCTAGGAGTATTGCACTAAGATACAATGCCCTATAATATACTTTAGAATATAAAGATTAGCTAGGCGATAATAATTGACTTTAGATAGGCAGAGATTATAAAATCGTGGGCTATACTAGGCGTTATCTTACTAGATATAAAAATTCCCTATAGCTATCTAGTGTATAAGGAAAGCTATATAATATTAAATGGCGTTCTACACTTTAAAAGCTATGCTTGGACAGTTTATAAAATCAAGTATTAAGTTTTAAAGACTAATTCTAGGTAGCATTTCTATCTTTATTATAAAAGAAGTATACTCTATTTAAAGCGTAAGGCGTTCTACTATTATATGTTCTAGTTCTGCTTTATATATCTATAGTAAGGACAATAGCGTTTTATTATAATAAGAAGGCTAATAAGTTTGGTTCTAGCTATAAAGATATAGAGGCTATAGCAGATTCGCTTCGTCCTCCTTTAAATCTTTGTAAATAAAAATTAGAGGAAATAATTGGGGGGGTTAAGAAATATTAAAAGGAGAGACCAGAGACCACTATAACTATTATAGACGACCTTATTATCGCAGACATAAAAGCCACCTTTAACGCCGCTATAAATATTACCAGTAAGGTCAGGAACACCTTTCTAAAATCTACTATAAAGTCTACCTAAGATGCCGCTATAAACACTATAGACAGCACCGCAGCCATAGATACTGCAGTAATAAATAATAAATATAAATATAATTTGCAAGGCATAATGGCAGAGATAAAAGGCTTAAAAATTAATAAGAATGAGGGTGTTTAGAATAAAGACGTAGAATTAGGAGTAAAGTTAGTGAAGAAGTCCCTAAAAATAAGGTATAGATAGTCCGCTTTGGTTTTTAATAGATGCTTAAATAGATAATAAATGGATGTAGTTTTTTTTTCAGCCGTCTTCCCCAAATGAAATATCGGATTCGCCGTCTTTAATTATTATAATATCCTGTAATATATAATTTAAACCCCTTGCGTAGTCCGAGGAAAACATTATAAAATATACTATAGTGCACTCCCCTTAGCCTCTATTAGCGGATGTCTTTAAAGGCTATGTATTTACTTACTAGAAGGAAATAATCTGTCTAATAAATAGTAAGAAGGATTATACTTACTATAGCTAGAATAACGGCAGGTATTCCGACCCTTAAGGTTACCTATAATAATATTCAATTCCATAGGTATTGTACTACGCGCGCTTGCTATATTTTAAAGACTGGAATTACAGCAAATAAGATATGCACTAGAAAACCCCCTACCGCCATTAGGATATATAGTAGTAGCTAGTATAATGTAGAGAAGAATCGCCCAATATCTAAGCCCTAGAGTAGAAAAGCGAGAAGAATAGTAATATGGGCCACTTAGCGGCCCTTTATAAACATGCTAATAAAACTCTATAGAGATTAGATCTAGCTTTCTATTAGTAAGTTTCTTTAGTATAGCGGCCTTATAAACCTTAGCAGCTAATATAATTGCTAACAAAGATCTTAGAAATACGGCTATTGGTTATAGTATATCCTAAGGTAAATAAATAATCTGGTACTTTATGTACCTAATTAAGACAGTAACTATAAGTCCGGGGATAAGGAAAAGAGATATTATGTTAAAGACGAGAGGCTACTAAAGGCGCTGTGGCTTGTAATACCACAGGGCAATAGTATAGAAAATTACAAGGCAACAAATAAACACTATATAACCGTATGTGGCGGCTACAGGTAGAGGAGCGTGCATTGCGGTAAAAGAAAGAAGGTAACTGTATTTTTAGCCTAGTTAGCCTATAGGCCTTATAACTCTGCCAGCAAGCCCTGAATTTTGTAATAGTAAACGGAACTAGGCTTAATATAGTTAAGCTATTGTTAAAGCAATGTTAAAGTATTACTTAGATTTAGGATTAAGTTAATTCTTTAAGGAATATAGGGAAGAATCCAATTAGTGCCCAGCAAGAAAGGCTTTTAGGGTGTAGAATCTTAATTAAGGCTTATATTAACTTATCCTAGAAATCTCCCGCCTGTCTAGTTTAAGTAATTAATTTGACTCTTTAGGGACGCGTTGCCGAGGAGGCTAGTATGCGGAAGAAGTTGCTTTGCACTAGTATAGATTTGGGGCACTAAAAAACCTACAGGTTTTTTAGTGCCCTAAATCTATGCTAGCTCACTATTGCTTGAAGTAAAAGGTTTTGCCTGCTATTCGCTATTAAGACTTCTTATAACACCTATAAAATGACTAATATTACTGCAAAACTTAGAGCTGCTCTAGTATAAGAAGAGCTAGCACTTCTAGAGCCAAGTATAAGTTTACCTATTCTATAGATACCACCTCTTTACTGAACTTTTTTGTAGTTACTCTAAAACGTAAACAAAGTCCTTGAGTTAGTTTATAAAGCTAAGTTAAAGTCGAAATCTTTTATAAAAAATATAACTTTTAAGGTTGATTCTAAAGAAACTGGTGTTTTATAATTAAGTCTATTATAGATATGCCGTTCTAAGCCTAACCTTAGGGTTGCGACATTTCTTGCTAAAGTTTAGGCCGGAAAGACGGCTTTCTGGAACCCTTAAGTTTAGAAAACCTGTATAGACGATTAGAAGAGCTTTCTTAAAAATCCGCTTAATTATACTGTTTTTATTTACTTGGTTCTTGAAATAGAGAAGGTATACTACTAACTCCTTTATAGATTTGGTTAAGTAGTTCTATAGAAACTCTTAAAAGATAAATATATAGCAAGCTTAATAGCTAAAGACTTTTACGGAATTGGCTTAAATACCGAAATCCTGCTTAAAGACTTCACTAAAGAGATAGAAGATTTCTTTACTAGCGGAAGCAAGTACTGCCTAATTGGTAAGGCGCTAGGAGGGCCTGGTGTCTTATTCTTCCTTCCTTTAAAGATAGGGGATGGAATATAAGTTTAGTGGTAAATAGTGGTTATTTATATACTAACCGTAATTTTGGATGGGAAAAGAAGTTCCTAAAGGCGGGTTCTAACTACAATAAATTAATCCAAGCCCTTAAAGATACGGGCATCTCAGATATATTAAAAGAATACTATATACTTGCCGAAAGCTTAATTAAAGAAGGCATTAGTATAGTTAAAATCTCTATAATTTAGTATAGATGCTGACTTTACTAAGTGCTACTACAGCTATTACGTATAAAGCGATTAATTGGATTCCGGAAGCTCTAAAGAGAAGATCGGAAACCGTTAAATAACTAAATAGCAAGTGACTTAGGGCCTAAAGAGAGGGGAACTTACTTTTAATAGAGCAGAGTGCCGGCATTATAAGGCAAGATTAATATAATATAGCAAATCCTGTTACCACGTTCTAAAAGGCCGCTCCAATACCGCACATATAGGAGGCGTATGGATATGCCACTAGAAATAGTATAGGTAAGGGTAGATAGAACTAAGTGCCTAAGAAAATTCTAACTTCTTATTAGGAAACCCTGAAAATAATTTATATAATCTATTACCAGGCTATAGAGATAATAAAGCTCAGCCATTTAATATATTACATTTAATAGATAAGGGAAGAGTTATACTATATAGTAAGTGCTGTTATAAATGCTTTTTATAACCGGTACCTAACCTTAAGGAAGACGCATTTAAGTAGGCCTAGGCACCCAGGCCTAACGGACTATTTAGCGAGAACCAGCTATAAATTTAAATGGGAATAACTTATGGTAATCTAGGGGTTCTAATAAACCCTGCATAGCAGGAGGCATATTATAAAGGTATAATAGTCTTATCTAATACTAAGAATAGACCTAAGAGCTTTTTACTAAACCCATCTACTCCGCTGACAGACGCTGAAAACTGTTTAGTAATATTAGATAATAGAATAAGCAGAGAATTATCGACTCTAACGTAGAATGAAGTCCCTTCTATGCTAGGGACCCTTGTAGACTTTGAACCATAATATAACCTCTTTAATAATTTCCTTATATCCTTTAAAGTATTTGACTTAATAAATCTTAACATAGAACCATAAGCTGCCTACTAGGCTTTTCTTTTAGACCGGCTATAGTAATAGGATAAGAAATACTACCCCGTCGCCAATAGCGGCTAGCTTACTAGCAGCATAAAGGATAGCACACCCGTAAGCCAGCTCTACTTACTGTTTGGTACTTTTATTGGTAATATATATGGGCGCCTTTAAGATCTGGATAGGAATGACAAATTAGTCTCTTTAAGTTCCTATATATACATCCTCTTTTGTAAATTAAAAAATGACCTAGCGTTATAAAGGCTACTAAATTATTAGCAGATTACGTATAATTTAATAGCTCACTACCTACCTTTATAAATAACTTTGGCTAAGTTACTCTATAAAGGTATAAAGCTTCCTAATCTACTTCCTTTAATATACATTTCTCTATACCCAGTTTTAAGAATGGTGTAAAAGTAGTTTCCTAATCCACTTTCTTTAACGTGCATTTCTCTATACCTGGCTTTAAGGATAGTGTAAAAATGGTTTTCTGATCTACTTCCTTTAATGTGTATTTGTCTATACCCGGCTCTAAAGATAGTATAAAAGTGGTTTACTGCTTCTTTAGCACCTCGCAGATATTCCTTATTATATTGCTAGTGTCTAGTTCGATTTAATGTAAATATTTAGGTATAAGTAATATCTACAAGAGCGGAAGGGTTCCGACGAAAAAGATAAGGGATTTTGCCGTGTTAGGAAGATACGGGATCGACTGTATAGAAACTACATTTAAGGAAGGGTACTTTTTAGTATTGGTATTAATAAGATTCTAGCGAAGGTCTTACTTACCGCTTTATACGGCCTAGTTACCATTAAGTAATTGATAAAAAGCGCGGATAATACTTTTTAGTAAATTAGGATAAGTGGGGTTTTTTAGTTATATAACTAGCTTTATCCAAATAGAGGGGCAGTGGGAAAATGCTTAGCATATATATAAGCCTTAATATATAAGACAGATATCGCGCGCATTAAAGGCTAACCTATTTACCCTATTATTTTTATTTAACTAAGTACTCTAAAATACTACACCTAAATATTCTAGCGGCTCTTGTCGGTCTTGATAGGAAGTTTAGCCCCGGAAAAGCTACTAGGGAGAATTTAGTTTAAGTAGTTAGAGACTACCTTGTTGTTTTAAAAAGGGCTCTCGCAATATAGAAGCTTATAGAGGCGACTAGGGAAGCTAGCCTAGATTATAGAAATAGCAGTAAAAGGTTCTTTCTATATATATAATATACTTGCTTAAAGTAACCTGTCCATCCTACCTGCTGTTTTATAGGATGGCCATAGGCTCTCGAATTATCTAAATTATACACTAGTATTTTAAATAACGAAGTATATAAGGGTAATTAGGGTCGAGCAGATAACTGCTGTCCTTAATATAATATATAAACTTGGCGCTGTAACTAATATTGCGATAGGTCCTAGTCCTGCAGAGAGTATTAAGACAGTTATTAATGTTTTTGCTTTTGCTTTTAGCCGCGGCGCACCTCGCCTTGGCGGATTAAAGTAGTAACTCCGTTTATTATAGCTAAGATTAAACAGCTTGAAGTTTCTATATAAAATTTTCCTCTATATCCTTAGATACGGTAATCGCTGTCTGTATAATGTAGATAGTAAAATCGCTTATAACGTCTAGCTCTATAAAGTCCTTAAGTTTAACAAGCTCTTTAATATACTCAGCCACCGTTAAGGTGATTATATTATATAATACTAAGTCGCCTATTAGGCCGAAGATATTCTTAATAATATTAGGAAACCTATCTGCAGACTAACTAGTTTCTAGAATATATTAGATTTTTGTATATATAAGCTCTTTTAGCTATAGTATATTATAATAATCGGTAATTACATTAACATGGACGTGGCAAAGTATAATATTGGCCGTTATCAGCCGTATTATTATGTCTTTATTATTGCTACCGCTATTATCTAGTTTAAATGGCGATAAGGCATTGGCGTTATTAAATTACACTACCTCTAATTCTATAGATTAAAGTTTAAGTATAGATAAATTAAATTAGTGTATAAATATATCCCTTACCTTAGCTAAGCGTTTCTATACTTATAATATTAGATCCTTGCTCCTCCTCGCTATTATTATAATCCCTCTTATATATAAATTAGATCATTCTCTTAACAGTGCCGGAATCGAACTTATTAATATTTATAATATTAGTCGCCGCCTTCTACCCGTTAGTTAGTTTCTAGTTAGGGTTAATTCTACTAGATATTTAGTTAGCTTTTACCTAAAAGCCCCCATTATAGGCAGCTATAAGTATAGGAGATTGGGTGCATATAATCGCTTTATAGACTTTAAACTCTAGCCCCTAGTATATAAGTTTTAAGTCGCTATATTTCTTACTATCTATAAGCTGCGCTAAGATAAGCGGGACACTTTTAGATAATATATTTTGTTGGTTTTCTATCCTAGTTCTAGTTTTAACTACATTTTAAGCAATATTTAAGGGAATAATTTGGTATTAAATAGGACGATTAAGAGTAAAAACTTTACTTTATTAAATATAGCTCTAGAGCCTCTATATATATATTAAGAAGTGGTCGTTAGCTTTATCTAATCTGCGACGGATTTGGTTAATTAGTTAGAGCTTTAAATGTCAGTCACTTAACTAAGGACTAATATAACTTCTAAGCGCCTTACTTTTAGAACCCCTTAGTTGCATAATTACCTTAGTCGCATAATTACCTTAGTTAATAGCCTAGCTCGTAAAGTTACCTAGCTTGTACGGTCTCCTAGCTCCTATAATCTCCCGGCTCCTATAATTACCTAGCTCCTACGACCTCCAGCTCGCAAGATCCGAGAGCTTATACAACCCCAAACTCGCACAATTACCTAGTTCGCACAACCCTTCTAGCTCGAATCGCCCAGCTTGTAAAATCGCCCAGCTTGCAAGATCACCTAAATTGTATAATCTCCTAACTCGCACAATTTCCTAGTTCCCATAAGTTCCTAGCTTCTACAAGTTCCTAGCTCCTATAATCTCTAGCTTATAAGATCCTATAGCTTCCACAACTTCTAGCTTATATAATTACCTAGCTTACACAACCTTCTAGCTAACAAACGCTTAATATTATTAGATAGGAGACGCTTATGGCTTCGCTTTTAATTGAGCTTCTAGCATGTCTGGTACGGGTCCTTATCCAGACACGCCTAGCCTAACTTGAGAAGGTCCATACTTCTATTAAGTAGGCCGACACTAAGTTAATTAAAAGGTTTTGGGTTTAGCAGTCTAATAGCGCCAATATTACGAAGCTATGCCACCTAATTATAAGGATATTAGACTAGAAGATATTAGAACAAGTAGATATTATCTTTAATTACGGTGTACCTACGAACAAGCGTCATCCTTAGGTTATAGCGTTTAATGTTAAAGTTGGCGATTTAATTTTAGCTAGTTAACTTTCCCATCTGCTAATATAGCTAAAAGTAAACGAAACTGTGGATCGGTGGGGAAAGGATAATCTTAAGTATGGCCTTAGTTTTCCAAGTCGATTAGATATTTAAAGGAAACGATATACTCTAGCGCATCTATAATATAAATCTAAAATATATGTGTAGTTTCTAAATGTGAATAGTTTATGGCATTTTTATATATAGCCTTTTCTTTTATAAAGACCTGAGCTAATTATACTCCGTCCACTAAAACACTATATATGTAGGTTTAGGTGTAGTATATATAATCCCCTAATTATCGCTTACGGAAGAGCTTAATGGGGTAGTAGCTAAGTAACTATAATACCTAAGTAATGGGGTTCCTAATACCCACACCCTATTTAGGCAACGGTATGGATCCTTAATGTCAGTCCAACACTTCTTAGGAACTTTATAATTGACGCATCTACATTAAGTCCACTAATCCTTTAATATTTCGTATATAATGACGTACTGCTAGACAGTAATTAGAATTAGGTCTTTAACTTAAGTGATATTCCCAGAGGGTTTAACCTACTAATATATATAGGAGAAGTTGCTAGACGTAGCTAATAAGAATAGATAAAGTTTAGAACGCCTCTAGGATATCTTTTTAAGTTAAAGGGTTATACTCTTAGAATTATAAGGAGTATGGAATACCTAGTAAAGGTGCAAATTTCAATAGCTTAGGTTGTAGTAAGTGTATATACTTTATATTGTTTCTACTAGCTTAACAAGGCTGCGATAGATAAGATATTAGATATACTAGACCGCATAAATTAAATAGAAACGGCTGTATACAGCATTGCTTTAAGGAAAATGCACTTAAATATTTATTCCATTCCGCTTCTAGACGGGCGTATGCATTAAGCAGATATACGGTTACGGTAGGAGCACTAGTAAGCCTATTTTAGCTCCCTTCCCAACGCTAGCCTTGTCTTTATACTAATATTCTTTGTGCTGGCAATGCCTAATCTAGGCATTGTAGCAGCCTATTCCGGCCCCTGACGCCAAAATCTTTAGGGCGCCGTGTAGTAAAAACGCCCTTAGAAGCTAGCTGCACCTTGCACTAGCATCTTCTTTAGCCTTGCTATATTTAAGCCTTATGCATTATATATAAACCTAAATTGATAAAAAGTAAATGTTACAAAAATCCTAAACCTAGAAGTAAAAGAAATATATAAGATTAGATCTAAAAACATTGAAAAAGTTCCTATATAATGACCCTTATAAACTTTATAACGACTTAAATCCCCCTTATATACACTTAAAGAAGTTTCTATATAAACAGCCCTATAGCCACAAGTCTAAGCCCCTTTATATATACTTGGAGAAGTTCCTATGTAAACAACCCTATAAGCGTAGCTATAAGTCCGAGCCCCCTTGTGTAACCCAACTACCCCTCCCCACTACACCGGAATAGATAAACAACCGCTATATACCATGAGCAGAGAAATGATTTAAATAAAAAGAAAACACTATAAAAAAATATGTTTATATCCTTAAGATATAAATCTATAAGTACCATAGTCTTAAACACGACTAATAGTTACTAAGGTGGCATGCGTCCTAGGTCTATAAGAAATTCAAAAAATCCTAGGTCGTTAGCATAGATTTACCTTCTATTATCGCTTTTAAGGTAGTGAATAAATTCATCTAAGTGGAAGCATAGATTATCGCAAATACTTTGTAGCTCGCTATAAGTCAAGCGGGTAGAGACTTTGGTAGAAATAGTAAAATATTATTTCGTTTTGTGATAGGCTAAACAAAAAGAGGCCAAAGTTTTAACCCTTTTACCAGCTTTTATTAGAAATCTTCTTTACATTTATATCCTGTATTTATAGATTTAAGACTATAAAGCCAAGGCTACCGTATTTAACCGTCGCCTATATGGCCTTGTCGCTTAATATCTCTTTATTGCTATCTGCCCCTATTTCTTAATTTTTAGTACTAACACTATTTTCTCTATTATATAATATCTCTACGTCCCATTCTTAATCCTTATTAATAAAGTCACTTTCCCAACCAGCTAACGCCTCTATGTTGCCGTTGTTATCTCTAAAGTAGGTTTCTCTATCTATAAACGCCTACTTACTAGCTAATAATTTAGGGACGCTGCGCTTGTAGGTACTTGGGGTTGCGGGATACCACTTAAGGAGAAATTATGGTTAATATTATTAGGATATGGAATAAGCCTATAGACCTCTGAGTACCGGCTGCTTAGCGCCTTAAGTAAAAGATCTCCCCTAACGCAAGGCAGATTAATAGGAGTTGATTACCGCCCGTATAAGGCGGAGCGCTTATAAAGGGCTTAGCCAGAATACTAATTAAACCACCCCATAGGCACCAACAGCTCCTTTGCCACAGATAGGGGGTTAATATATAAGATTAACTAGCTAGGATAAGTCTACTGCTTAGGCAGTGTTTTGCCCCGAGAAGGATAGGCGTTAGAAGTAGATCATATAATACTATTCTTGCTAAAAGAGGCGTTATTAAGGGTTATTATTAACTTCTGGTTCTAGTTTATAACTTTATATAAACGCTTCCAAACCCTGCTAAGGCATACGGCGTCCGTTAGGGATCGTTAATTATTTAAATTTAGTAATAGCTTAGCTAATAGCTACTCCTAACAATGCCTTACTTATAAATCGCCCCAGGCGCCTATAGTCTTGGGCGTAGACGATATGTGAGCTAAGAGTAATTATAGCCACTAAATATTATACCACAGATACTACATAAAGTGGAAAAGGGCGGCTGGTATACTCTACCTTTCTATTCTGCCTTCTATCCTAACTCCGCCCTAGGAGAGAAATGGAATATAAACATTATACTCCTAGTTCTTATATACTATTAAATTAACTCACCTTTAAATCTAACCTCTTGACCATATATCCCTTACCATCTTTATAAGAATACTAGATATTATGTATATTACCTTAACTAAGCTTAGATACGTTGCTAATATAACCTATAGGTCCTTAACTAGTTCTTATAAAAACATTACTATATACTACTACTCTAAGGGTAATATACCTAATTATTAACCTACTAGAAACCTTAAATCCTAGAATTGTATTAATAATAAAGATACAGTATCTAGTAGCGAGGAGGAAAAATAATCGCAGCTTTCCGACCCTATATAGAAATAGATGCCTTGTATGCCTACTTAAACAACGATAATATAAAGGGCGATGCATAAGAGGACACGGTTTAGGGAGGCGTATAAAAAATATACCTTAATTACTTTAGGGACTTAAACGGCTATGGCGAAGCTAAGATAAGCGTACCTAAGCTAATAAAGGACCATTACAAGGCCAAGATAGACTCGCCTTAACTAGTAAATACAGTTGCGGTTTCTAAACACGTTTTGCCAGTAACTTAAGGTATATTTATAAGACCCCTATATTTATTTAGCAATACTAATAAGTAAGCAGAGAATAGCTTAGCTAATTTTACAACGTTTCTTAGAGTTGTATCTCCTCTATTTAAAGTATTAACGATTTCCAATGCTATGATTTTGTATGGACAACTAAAATATCTTGTCTTGTGGTTGCCTTCTTATTACATAATAAAGGACTTAAGATATCTCCAAAGCCCTAGTTATAAATTATTCGTATCTACGTTCGGCCCTATTATAGTAGTATGTTGGTATCCTACCTGGGTTTTAGCCGCGGACATACCACTAAAGAGACTTGTATTATACTATGCTAAAAATCCCCATCTCTTTCGCCGTTATGCTAAGATATACAAACCACTTAAAGATATTATAATAGAGATAGCTAAGAGGAGCAAGCCGTACGAGCAAGGAGATCAACTAGGAAAGGCATTAGAGTATTTATTAAAAGAGATATTGAGAAGAAGGGTATATAAGAGAAAAATAAATTCTACCATAAATAGAGATCCTAAGAGGTCTAAGGTATAAGAAATTTCTTATAAGAAAGATTTTTGCAATTATATTCTTGTCTTTTAGTATTAAGAATTAAGGCATTAATTAGGATTTCCTTAGCTTGGTGTTTTATTTCTATCTAGTTGCTTCTATGTCAAGAATATCTCGTTGTCGTTTACATGTATAGACAAGTTTTTGCATATTAGATTGAAGTTAAGAGACTCGCTTATAGTAAGCTTATAAGTTCTCCACCTTTTTATGCTTGGTAGTGATGAGTTAGCCGGTCTATAACTCGTTTAGTCCTCTATAAAGAAAAGACTTGTTATAAAACGAAGAGTTATTCCGATTAGACTAGATTAGGTTAGTAAGCCTATAGGCCTTCTTAGCACCCTATAGCATAAGAATAAAACTAAATAAAACCAAATAAAAAGACTCGTCGCTTTCTGATCTGGATGTCTTAGAATTAGCCTTTATTAGCCTACCCTCTTTAACCTGGTTAAAATGTGCTGGTATCTTCTTAACTAGTGCAGGATAGAACTTTTCCTTTAAAGCAGTTAGTGGTCTTGGATAAACCTCGGTCTACTAAGCTATATCTTTTCTACCTGCTAGCTCCTAACGCGCCTTTATTATACATCCTTCCTCTATCCTCTATCCTTCACTTCTACTATTGTATTTCTACCCTTAACTAATGCTCTCCTATACTTGCCTTTATTACTTTTAGCTACTAGAGATATGCCCTTCTTATTAACTAACAAGGAAATGCTTTAGGTATTATAGACGATAAATAGACCTAATAAAGGGCCACAAGTTAATTCTATTAGAGATTTGTATAGCCTTTACGGTATATTTGATTCGGAAACTAGTATTTTTAAGTGCTTAGTCTTTACCTTTATTGGTAACCAAGACTATGTCTACTTTAGTAGAGCGCCAATTAGAGGGATATATTTAAGCTCCTAGAATCTTAAAAAGGCCTTAAAACGAGTTTTAGACAAGGATGTATACCCTAAAGTGCCGTCGCAAATTATAGTTGCGTCAATCCTAGTAGAGGTAGATGTTTATGTTAAACGTCTTAAGCTAAACATCTATAATAACTAGGTAAACTTAGGCCTGCTAGTAAGGCTGTTTTTAAAAAAAGCTAAGATGTTTAAAGCCCTTATTCGGAAGCCGCATTATAGGAATATTATCCAATATTATAGCTATATTGTTTACCGGCGTTATATCACCGGTATTGTTCTTAATTAATGTTTAAAAACACTAGAAGACCGACTAAGGGAAGGCGCGTATGGCTTTAATAAAAGACTATATATAGATGGTATTAAATTAGGAGTTAAGCATCTTTACTCCCTTAGGTATGCATATAATAACCTCAATCTAAGCAATATTATGGTTGGTAAAGATAATACCCCTATTATTATTAATTTGGGTTCTTGTAAGCATTTTGGCAAAGCCCTTATATCTAAAGGTACATACGGATGGATAGATAAAGACTCTATAATTTCCAAGTGATGTTATAATGAGGCTGCTTTAACAAAATTATAGAAGTGGCTTAAAAAGAAATAACTTTAAAAGATTAAAACCGCTTAGAGTTTTATTTCTTTCACGGAATTATGCTACTTTAATAATTAATTCCTATATCTTAGACATAGATTACTAATCTTAACTATCTAAAATATTTCTTTAGCTAAGAAGACCTAGTTATTAGTGGCTGATATATATCTAGTTATATAATTTATTAAGTTATTTTTTTTTAATAAAAAAGAGCTTTAAACTACCTAGTTTTAATATAATAAAGTTTCCAGTTAAATTTATATAATATTTAAAAACAGCTAAAAGGTAAATTAAATAATATTTATATAGTTTACTACTATTTTCTTACCTAAAATAAAGCTATTTAGTAATAAAACCTAACTATTACTACTTAATAATCACGTAAGCTACTATATATATAAGTAGAATAATATCTATTTTATCTATTTATACTCCCTATTTAACCTATATACTTTAGCTACTAGATTTATTATACTTTTTATTAATAAAAAAGGGTATAAAAATTATTATTATTATTATTATTCATTGCTTAACGTCCGATTCGGATCCCTGTTGGGCCCACGCGGACTACTCCTTATATACATATAGGGAGAAAACTCTACTTAAGAAAACCCCATAATCCGTCTCCCCGCCTTTTAGGGCTCGCTTGCAAGTCACCTATAAGTCACCAGTGGTGCTCTACTACCTTACTTTTTGACCTCCTTGGGAACTACTACTGCCGTAACAAACCTACGGACGCGCTAGTATTACACACTATACTCTACTCCTATAGAGTTATTAGGGGGCGCCTGTTACTCGCCCCTTTGCCTTCTATTACTATTTCCTTTACAACCCGGAACTAGTCTAGCACATTTTAGCCAATAAGCCACCGGGTAGCCGCCTTAAGGCCTTTCTATATTAAGAGCAGTATATTATAGTTTTCTATACCAGCTACTGAAAGCATTGCTTCTCGGCCAGTGCATAAGGGGCATAATAGTATTACGTATTTTGGTGTCTGTCTTGGCTAGCTATATTCGCACCTTAGGCTACCCACTAGGACACCCACCCAGTAAAGCCAATCTTTTAGTCCTATTATTCCTATCCTTAAGAGTGCTGCTATTATATTTTCTACCTTTATTAGGCCCTCTTAGAGCCCTTAGGTATTTACCCCCTATAGCATTACCCATACTACGGCTTAGGTTCCCCTTACCTAAGTCTACCTCTATACCTTTAACTCCCATTTATCTCTCTAGCGTCGGTCCAACCAGTATTATATTACGGTAGATAGTTTTCCAGTACTCTTTTATACTCTACTTTAGCTCCTTTCTCTCCCTTACTATTGTCTTTACTAGCCTCTTACGCGTCTCCCTTTCTCCTCTATATAGGCCTGGGCCCTAGCGCCGCACTATTCTTCTTCTACTTTCTTTACCTATTTTCCTAATATATCTTCCCTACTTTAGGGTTGTTGGTTCCTTCTCCTATAGGGCACCCTAGGGTCCCTCTATAGTTTGTTTAGGCGTGTCTTAATATACTTTATAACGTTAGAGTTGCGTTCCTTTTACACCCTTTACATTGCATCGGCTTTAATATATAGTTATAGGGGGGGGATATTAGCTTCCTTCTTAAGCAGTACTATAGCCGTTCGCTTATACCCGCCTGTTATACTCCTAAGGCAGGCTGTTTAGACCTTTTAGAGTGGTTTAAGGAGTGATTTAGGGGGGCCTTTCTTGGTTTCTCTAGTGGCCTAAATGCTAGATCTATACGTCATGGTTAGCCAGACAACTGCTATATATAATAGGCGTAACCTCTAGAAGCATGGACCCTATATAGAATTGACGATCCTGGATATAGTAATATACTATACTTGGCCCTTATGGGCCGCTTACGCCGTATATACGCTTTACCACAGCTTGCTGTCTACCTATACTCCCAATACCCTTAGGCCTTAAACCAGTTAACCCCCAAAGCCTTAGATATAGATTGTATGCTAAAGATCTGCAGATTGGTTACGTTTTCTTATAAAATGGATTAGCTGGTATTTCTCTAGTAAGAATTAGACTCTATATTATCTTACCCATTCTATATAGGTGTTATAGGCTTTCTCTAGTGTCCTATAGTTCTCTACAGCTGTTGGCCCATATATAATTAGGTTTATATTATCAACAAAGCCTATCCCCTAGGTCGCCCCTTCCTTAAAGGTATTAAGTAGGTTACTTATAAAGAAGAGGAAGAGTATAGGTAACAAAGGTAATCCTTATAGTATTCCTATTATAACTGCAATAGGGGGGCTCTGGTATCTACTAAAAACTAGTAATATTTCTTTCTAGCCTATAAATCCTTAAATAAATTAAATAATCTATTCTAGGAAGCCCTTTGCCCTAAGGATATATAGGAGACGCTTATGGGGTATATTATTATAGGCGCCGCTAATATCTAGGCTAAGCATTAATACTATAAAGTCCTTTCGCATAGCCTATGCAGTTTTAATGGTAGTAGCGAGTAGTATAAGTGCTAATAGCGTTAAGCGATTCTTTCTTGCCCCTATTTAGCTTTATAGTAGTAGGGCGTGTTCCTCTACTATATCTACTATATAGTCCGCTATAACCTTTTCTAAGATCTTGCTTAGGGTGTTTTCTAAGGCAATAGGGCAGTAGCTTCCTGGGATTAAGTAGTCTACTTTACTTTCTTTTTATAAGATAACTGTTGTTATGGATCTTCTAAGTCGCGGGTAGTAGCCTATTATAAAGTATACTCTAGCTACGTCTACAAGCTAAGGTGCTATAAGTGGTCTATAGGTCTTTAGGGCTTTATTTAGGATCCCATTTAGTCCTAGTACTATATTATTTAAAAGGCGGCTAATAGTTTTAGCTATTTCTTTAGTTGTTATATCGCTGTTAACCCTTAAGCGAGTTACCGGTGTTTTACTAGTAATGTCACTAAGGTCTGCTAGAGCTGGTTAAGGGAAAAATCTTTCTATAAGGATCTTTGCCTTTTTATTATTATTGCTTATAGCCTATAGTTCGCCTGCTCTTTATAGGGGTAGTAGGTATGGATCTTCTATTAAGCATCCCACCTTTTTCTTTACCTATTTTGCTATGGTCCAAAGGCCCTTATTATAGGGGAGACTTAAGTTAGTAGTATATTTATTTATAAACCGTCTCTAGTTATTCCTTACTTCTTTTCTTAGGGTATTCTTTAGCTAGTTTCTTGTGTCTTTATATTGTCTCTCGTCCTTAGAATTGTGGCTGCTTATATATTTCCTCCTTGCTCATTATTGGCCGGCTATAAGGGCCGCGCACTATGCGGACCATACGTATTGCGCATAGGGGCCTAGTTTTAAAACTGGGTAGTACTCTTTTAGCCCACTTTTAATTACTACTTAGATCCTTTCTAGTCTTTAATTAATTTCCTTAGGGGTAGCCAATAAGCCTCGCTTATTTAGTATTAGGTGGATTTCTTCTAGGTCTTAAAGTTGTTGTTTAATTATATTAAGGAAGCTATTTATATTAAGCTTCCTTATTATATATCTTTTGCTATTTAGTTGCGCCTTAATATCCAGATCTAGTTATATCTAGATAGGGATATAGTCTAAGATAAATGCCTATTCTTCTTTAGGGGAGCACCTTTTAAGTCTCTAGTATAGGTTTTCATCCATAATTGTAAGGTTAATTATACTTTTGGCAGTGCCCTATTGCCATATAATTACACCTAGGGGGGTAGCTAGCTTAAGGTCCCTATTATCTATAGCTCTTAGTAGGCACTCTACCTATTAATTAGCAGCAATATAGATGCCCCCCTACCATAGGTGGTGGAGGTTTATATCTCCTAGTAAAATAGACTCTATATATTTAGTTTCTAGCAAGCTTATTACAGATATAATATTCTCTATTTATGCTACCCCTTCGACCCTAGGGTTATAGACATTAATAATTTATATTAGTCCCCTATATATCTGGATAGTTATAACTGTAATATCTAGGTTAACTGCCTGCTATAACTATAAGGCAAGGCTAATATTTTTACTAATTATAAAGCATACGCGTATAGCTGCTTTTAGTTTATATAGGAGCTAGAATCCTTGGGGGCAGTATATTAATTATATATAGGTATTATAATACGGCTCTTATATAGCAAGAATATGGTATTTCTCTAGGTCTAGACTGTCTAGTAGGGGCCTTACTAGACAGTAGTTTGTATTGCCGCAGTTATACTATATAATGGTTAAGTGGCGGACCCCTAGTGGGGGTCCTTCGCCTCTCCTTTACTCCTTGCTTCTTCCGTTTCCACTTTCTCTAAAATATTTAGAACTTCCGTCTCCTATATTTACTCCCTAGCTACTACTTATTTTATATAGAGCTTTCTATTCCTATATCTTATGTTTCTACTAGCCTTTCTAAATTTAAGTTTGTTATTGCCTCTAGTTCTTCCCCCATTTTTGCCGGTTAGCTATATGCCCCTTATAAGCCAGCTATATATATTATATTTACCACATTAAATCTAATTCTTAATTATCCCGGCCTTAAACTTACTATAGCTATCTATAGGGGTCTTCCTACTAGGCGTCCTCTCCCTTATATCCTATATATCCCTTATGTCCCTGTTTGGACTGGTAATATTACATAGCGTTGCTTTTGGCCTATTAAGGCTTAGGATGGCTGGCTTAGCCCCCTAGTATTAAAGGTAGGAAACACTAGAAAGATACTTACGTCCCCCTAGCTTATCACCTGTTGTTTCCATTTATATAACCTAGCGTGCAGTTATTCCCGTAGCTATTAGGCCCTTTCCTTCTGTCTTTTATATTTAATATAGTCTTCTCTCTCCTACGCCTTATATGTGCTTCGGTGACAGTTTGCGCATTTTATTTGGTCTTAATTTATATATTGTCTTATATTATGGGGGCCTATATAGTAGCCGCAGCACACCTATGCTGCGTATATGGATTAGGTGTGTCCCTATTATATATAGCAATAACATCGTTCCAGGCGTAGTCTGTAATTATAGAGCCTTATATTATATATAAGGCCATTTATAATTATTCCTTTTTAGATAAAAAGTTTTTGTATTCCTAGTATATATACGCTAATAATAAGGGAGCCATATATTTATTTATTATTTCCCTAGCAAGTCTCTGGCGCCCCTTATATCCTCTTATTGTTCTTATTATATACTTAGTTTGTATTTTCCTGTTAAAGCTATTAAATCTGGGTAATTACAAGTCCTAGTATAAGGCGTTCCATTTGTTTTACTATCTCCTATATAGTTGCTGTATTATCCGCCTAGTGTCCCCTTTCTACCCTAAGGCTTATAGGAACCGACAGGACTTTAACTAAATAATCTTTACAAAGTACTTTTATACTAATACGCTCTCCTAGCCTATCCCCTGCCCTTATAGCCCGTTCCTTTGCCTATTAGTCCTTTAGGGTAACTCTAATATCTCCACTCCTAAGGTGTTAGACTGCAACGGCGTTGTAAACCTCCTTATAAATCTCCATAAAAACTTCTATTTCTAATTATCCCCTAAATTCCTCTGCCTTTTCTATATTTGGTTATATTGTAATTATATACCCGGTTGTTATCTTTAGGGGGGTAGGTTCCCTATATTATAGGAGCGCAGCTACGGCAGCCTAGGTGCAGTTCGCCTGTTAGGGGGGATTTTATTTATCTTTAATTTTATTTAGCCGTTAGAGGATTTAATTAAGGGTTTGCTAAAGGGGCGCCTAAGGTTTACTAGACTAGAGCCATTCTACTAGCTGCATTAGTTTATAATGGCTAATAGATGCTCCCCCATAGTTCCGGATACTAGACGCGTCCAATAGGCTTTATATTTTATTAGATGCCTTCTTAATTAGGGTATTTCCGCTTTCTGGTATAGTATTCGCCCGTCCTTATTGTTGTTGTGGGGGGCTATTATTGGGTATAGGTCTAGCGGTTGCGCGCGACTGCGTACCACCGTCGTTCCACCTGTGCCTCCCCTATAATGCATGCATCTTAGGGGATTATTAGGGTGTTTTTCAGGGTTCTTTTGGTTGGTTTGGTCTTTTTAGGCCAGGTGCAGCAAGAGCTCCAAAAGTCGAGATCTCACCGGGTGTAAAAATTAAACTATAAACTTATACCTCTAACGTACTCTATAGGCGAGCTGGCCACCTTAAAACCCTACCAAAAATTAGAAAAATCATACTATAATATCTTAACAACCACTTAATAATAAATTCCCATAATTTAGATTTAGACTTTTATATACACTTTATAGCTTATATTAAAATTACATAGTAAATAGTGCAGTAGTTTTTAAGATATTAAAATTTAGGGCTAAAATGAGGCTAAAATAGGGCTATATTACTATATCTTAAAAATTACTCAACTATTTACTTTATAACTTTAATAGAAGCTATAGAAAGTATATAAAAGTCTAAATCTAAATTATTAGAATTTATTATTAAGTGGTTGTTAAGATATTAAGGTATGATTTTTCTAATTTTTGGTAGTGTTTAAGGTGGCTAGCTTGCCCATATGGCCAGCTCGCCTATAGAGTACGTTATTAACAATATAGCCTATATTATATTGTAAAGCCCTATTTTATATAATAGTAAGTTTTTTAATTAACGTCTAATATAGATCCTATTTAGGCCTATATAGACTATTGCTATTATAGGGGAGAAACCTTATAAATTTATAGAAAGAAAGCCCTATAAGCCACCTTAATAGAATAAAAAACCCAAATTGCCATCTTTGCACGCAGCTATGGTCTATACAGCCCTTATAGCATATACTCCCACTATTAAATATTGGATCTCTATAGTAATCGCTGCTTCCTTTTAAAAGCTTATCTATAACTAAGGTTTACTACGTCCTAACCAAGCCTTGCTTATTGATTGCTATATAATTATAGCTAATTCGTATCTCTTAACCATCCCTATATACTATATACCTCTATTTCCCTTTCTCTTCCCGACCTCTCCCCCGAATTACAGATACAGACAGGTAGGAATAGACAAGTAGGCACAACAGGCAGGCATAGACAGGTAGGCACGAACAGGTAGAACGGTTAGACAGGCAGAACAGGCAGGACAGGCAGATAGGCACTAGGCCTAGTTAGGAAATCAGTACATGGCCGGCGGATCATCGGGAACGCCGCTAATTAACGATTTGGAGCCTTCCCCTTCGTCTCCTTAATCAATCGTAATGTCAGAATTAAGCGAGAGATGCTGACTAAGCTCTGGACACGTCGCGAGGGCGAGCTCTGCATGTCAATCTAGATAGACATCAACCGCATCTACTACATCACGAATCAATCAATATTCATCGTCTGCGTCATCTCTATCATCAATTAGACCCTCAAGAGACCTCCGCTGTGACCTTATGACCTTGTAATTCCAACACCTAAGCAGTAGTCTCCCTAAAAAGACGTAGAGCTCCTATAATAGACACAGACACAGATACAGTCGAAACTCTTTAGTACGATATCTGATTACAACGATATACTCTATATTACGATCTATGCCCCTCAATTAAAAGTTTTTTAGTGTAATATTACGATATACTGACTATTCATAATATCGTTAAGTTTTCTTTACTAAAATCGTTATAACCAGTAGAGATTTTGTATGGGAGGGGCCTTGGTTATCCTATAAGGTAGTGTTAAACTAAAAATTTAGGTCAGGAAAACTTGTATAAAGGTTGATCTGCGAAGAAAATGAGGCTATATATATACGGTAGATGAGTTACAGGTACGACAGGTAGATGCCCTACCCCTTTTAGGATACTCGGTCACGCGTTAGCCTTCTTTTTCCTACTTATTAATCAAACACGTAACTCTATGTATAACAATACCATTGGTATTACGATATGGTCGGCCGTACGACCCGCATCGTTATAAAGAGTTTTAACTGTAGACAGGTAGGCAGGTAGATAGGCAGGTAGGAAATTATTAGGAACACCGCCAATTAAGGAAGCAGTATTACAATATAGATTAAGCCTTTATACGGCTTCTGCGATATATACCTCTTATAGCTACCATTAATTTTAAATTTTGAATATTGAATTTTGAATTTTATTATTTATTTTATAATTATAAATATTGCGGTTATAGGAAATATTATATAAAATATACGAAATGTATATAATGTATAAAATATACGAAACGTATAAAACGTGCTAATGTTGCTAATATAGCCCTAGGCTAGCGTAAAGAAGTGTATATAACTAGATTAGCAGATTTAGCTAAAATGACCCCGGGCTGGCCCCTACTACTCTCCTATTTTCCTAATGCTATACCTAATATAGAAAATTACTATTAGCTTAGTTAAGGCGGTAAGCCAAACTAATATCTTTATGGTAGGTTTTAGCAAGATAAGTCTAACTAATTAGATAACTTTAACCAGCGATTAGAGTTCTTTAATATCCTGTGTATTATATAATTACGTTATAAGCGTTATAATATATTTTAAGTTCTTTTTAATTTTAAGTTTCCTACTATTATATTTTATATATTTATATTAAGTAGTAATTATTTGCCTTTATATTATATTTATATAGCTAGAGTAGGCCGTAAAGGATAGTTCTTATAGAATTCTTTTACTAAGAAAGGCGTATTAGCCTTAATCTAGTTATAGGTTTCCTAGGTTTATATTTTATATCCTTTCTACTTAATAAGAAGTTTAAATTATTTAGATTATTGTCAGTATACTCGCTTTATCAACGGGCACGAATATCACTGTATGATACGTATGCGGTGTTAAAGTTGGTAGTTATTCAATTATCTAGAAGTAAGGGGTTGCTCCAAGGTCAGGTTAGCTAGCCTCGCTTTGTAGTCTCGTAACTACGTCACATGACTAACATTCTAACACTGGAGCAACTCTAAAAAGAAGGCTAATCTATACTCTAAAGTCAAGTTTACTTCTAGACTATTCATAGCGTATACGTAATAGTTAGAGATCCAATTAATACGCAATAGCTTCCACGCTCCTTTTACAGGTCCATAATTATAAGAAGAATCGTTAGGGGTAGTAGGTTAACATATCACAAGGGTCGCCAAGGCGCTAGTGGTAAGCAAGCCAATAGCGATTTTCCATCCCAGGGATGGAAAATCCTAATTGGCTAGTTGAATTTAGGGTCCGCACCGTCACAATTAGTTACCTAACGTTAAGCTAAATCTAAGTTTGTTTGTTCAACCCATCCTATAACTTATAGATCAATTCGGTTTATATTAATAAGCCGTTAAAGAGCCGCGTAGGGTTTTCCCTTCGTCATAGCGTCAGTAGGGTTGGCCTTTCCATTAATCCATTTTACCTCCATAATCTATCTCCGTTCATAGGCTTGCCGGAGGCACATTACATTGATTATTAGGCGCTTTTCTTAGGTAGTTCTAAGTCGTACTAGACAGTTATATAAGGACTTAGAATCAGTGCAAAGCACAAGTAGGAGGTTAATTTGTAGGATCTTGTCTACTATAGATTTAATTATAACGCCGATGTTAAAGCCGTGGGCCGTACCATAGAGTTTAGAAGCTAGTACGCTCCAAGTAACTCTTTTGCACTTAACTAAGCTCCAATAGACGATATTGGCCTTCTTTGTAGCATTAGCTAGTATAATAACATAGCCAATCTGCAAAGAGAGGTCCTTGTTATTAGTAAATAACGCGTCCATAAACACCAGGAGCTATAGGGTTTTAATATCTAACTTAACAAACTTAAGGCCTCTATTAGCGTTCTTAATTTGCCAGTTTAGACGCTTATTTAACTATTTTACGTCTTCCTTATTAGGGTTAATCACCTAGGCGGCAAAGGATAAATTAAATAAGGCTTCTGGCTGGCAAACTAAAGCAATATATACACCTCTAGCGCGTTAAGCGATATACTAGTCCTTTAGAGTTAAGGTTCTTATGGCTCCTCTTAATCCTATACTCATAGCAAGCTTAATGCTAATTATACTAAGGTTTGTGTATTGTCATTCCTAAGTAAGCGTAATACTCCCGTTAGTTAGTAGCTAAATAACTCCACTATTGAACTTAATAGGCGTATTAACAGTAAGTTGTTCCTATTCTTTAGCCATAAACTTGGCCTTATACAGCTCGTTTTGCTCTATGTTTATAAAGGTCTTATTTGCCAGGAATAGAGTATCATTAGTTTGTAGGCCTATAATGCTAAAGGGTTCGTTGCTTTGTAGGAGACAGGGGTTATATATAGACTAGTCTATATGCAACTATTAGATGTAATATAAGTAATATATCTTAAACCAGTGGTTACCGGCTTCCGGTACTTTGTAGAGTGGTTTTACAACCTTTAAAACGGAGGCCTTGTCAATCCCAAGTTGCTTAATTAGCTCATACAGAGGTCGTACGTAGAATTCTTGATTCAGTGTGGTGGTTAATTATACATAGGCCTGTGAAATGTCTCAGAGGTAAAGTCATGCCTATGGAAGCTTCATGGCGGCGATACAGAGAATTAGTCATTAGCTGACTCATTAAATAGTTGGTAATTGGGTAAGAACCAGTTCCTTTTCTAAGTTGTTATAAGCTTACACAACTAGTCAAGATTTCTTAAAAGCCTTATTAGTTCCCTTGTTCTTAATCTTATTAACAAATCGCGAATTAAAGAGTTGTACGCCTTATGGTATATCCGTAAGTCTTACAATCTCAAAAACTCCCTTCTTAAGTAGACCAGTAAGCTCCTTCTATCAAAAGGCACTAAATTAAGTACTAAATTAACTGTCATCCTATAGGTAGATGGTAATATCAGCTATAGCCATAAGTAGAGGGTATTTACAAGGGCGTCCTCTGCCTCATTTTAGGGGTTGTTACTAAGCTTTAGCAGGTCTCTCTAAGACAGTCTTAAAAAGGGCTGACCTAAATAGAGGTTTAGGTAGTAATTCCGGTCTAACAATTTGCTCCTGCAATTCAGTTGCTTAAAGGTAGGGTTTTACAACTATAGATCAGAAGGCTGTAGGTCCGCTAGACAGTTTAATAGTACATATTTCACCCTTAATGGTAAGCAAGGTAAATGGCCCGTCCTAATAGCCACTTTAGCCAGTGTTTCCTTCTCTCCAGACCAAAATAGGCGAATTTAGTGGGAGATTATAAATCGCATTAGCATTAGGTCCGTTTCGCATATTTAACGCGTCGGCAATCTGTCATTCAGCTTGTAGCTTCTATATCTCTACCATAGCCTTTTTAATTGCGGCAGCGCGTTATATAACTATAGGGGATAGTGCATCAGATTTAACCATTCAGGGGTAGGCTCTAAAGACTAGAAGTATAGGAACTAGTCCTCTAGGGCCAGCTAAATCATTAATTGCTTTAAACGCCATTTAGAGTCCTATCTCCTTGTTAATTTTGGGAATTTCAGTCATGATAATCTAATAGGCTTGGCGTAATAGACTATGGTAGCGCTCTACCATTCTAATAGAGTTATATGCTTTAACTAGTACTCCCTTTATACTAATTCCCATAATAGTAGCATATTGCTTAAATTCCTTACTGACAAAGTTCTTTCTAGCGTCGTGGGTAATTAGGTCTAGTGGCCCTAGGTAGATATTAATCCAGCACATCCGTAGAACGTCCTATATATATTTAGCGCTAATATCTTATAGCCATCTGCCGGCTTAGAATTGCGTTCCTTTATCAACGACGTATAGAAGGGATAATCCACTAATATACATAATATTAATAATAATATTATAGTTAAAATTGACATCATCTTATAAGGTAAAGCGGAATCTGCCTGGTGATTTACTAAACTTTTAACAGTAGTGGCAGAACTTGGTTAGTTGCTTAATGGCCATTCTATCAGTTTCATGGCCAGTATAGTAAAGTAGCTTTTGCAATTTCTTAACTAAGGGATATCCAAATTGGCGATGCAGGCGCCGTAGCTCTATATCTGTTAAGTAGCAGGGGTTCGCGTTAAAGGATTTGGATAAATATAACTATAGTGATAAGCTCCATAGGAGAAATAGGTGGCCAAACCATCGCACTACTGGCACTTTTTTAGTGCGAGTGATAACAACATTTCTAAGGTTGTTGTAGTAGATTTGGAGTCTGTCCATATCCACTAAACAGAGCAAGAAGGGGGTATCCGCATGGATAATATAAAACTGTATCTTGCCTATAGGGGTAACAACATCCACAGTTCCAATGGAGGTAGCAATTCCAATGCCAAACTGCACATTAACTTATTCTTTGGTTGAGGTGTTAAGTCTTACAGATTGGTCCGCGTTCTATAGTGCCTAAAATTGTCCATAACTGGCCGTAGACTTCTTTAACGTACTAGTATCAATCATAATTCCTATAAATACTGTAGAAGTATAGCGTAAAGCAGTGGTTGTTGTGTTATAGTTAAACGGGTCAGTTTCCGTAGTAGGTTCCGTGGAGGTTGCAGTGAGTAAGTAAGCGTACGCCTTATTAGCTAGTTCTACACTTATAGAGGTTACTTCGTCTATAGTAAAAGTCCCAAATAATATAAGGTAGCAGCCGTCAGGGTCTTCTAATTCTTCCTCGCTATTATCATTATCAGTGTTTTTATTAGCGTCTGTGTCTAGCATAAGAGCTTTAAAGGTCTTATTGCACTTATTGTTATTATCTCCTTTACAGTAGATAGTGTATTGTCTAAAGCGTTCTTTAAAGTTACTGTTACGGCCCTTGTTATTGTTAAAATGTCTTTTATACTTATCTCTAGAACGGTTCCATTCCTCCTCTATATGTTTCTATAAGCGGCAGCTCTCCTTTTGGCAAATGTAGCACTTGGCCTTTAGGGATCTAACAGTATTTTGTCTATAGGAGCGGGTTCGGTCACAGTTGTTACGGATGTTATGGCGGTATATGCAATCCATAAAGTAGGCTCCTTAAGACGGTCTTATTAAGGCCTAGGAAGGGTATTCCTTCTCTTATATAACTATAGAAGATTACAACTTGCTAATCAACTGGGAGAGGTCTTTAGAGGGGTTGGAAATGGCAATACAGCATGCTGGTACTCCTTGGCAAGCGGTGACTAGCTTATTCGTAAGGAAGAGGTCTGTACGAAACTTTAGGTGTAATCTATGGCGGTGTTTTAAGAGCTTATTAAGGAGTAGTTGGAAACTCTAATAGATTTACTTATTAGGGTTCTCGTTAATAACTCCTTGGAAGTTAGTAGCATTCCATTTAGTAAGGTTTCTCTAATAGTACTCTAGTCCTTTAAAGAAGTGACGTATATAGTTGTATGCCTTAGTGAATAATCTAGTTAAAAGACTGCTATTGTAGTAGTGATCCTAAGCAAGTCCTTTTAGTATGGTTGGGAATGCAGTTATATAGCCTTTAGGAGGTAGACCAGCTCTCTTGCAGATATTATAGAAGATAGTTAACTTAAAGTTAAAGCTATTACTTATTCTATCATACTTCTGGTCGTCTATATAGATCTTGGCAATAGTGGCTGCCTCTTTACTATACATAGGCAGGTGCATAGTAGGGTTGGTATTGGCAGTACTAGGGTAAAGATGCTGGGCAGGAGGAAGACCAGGTAGGATAGGAGCGGTTGCTGGAGGGAGGGTAGAGGCAGTTGCCGCAGGCGATAATTGCTAATTCTGCGTCTATAGGAGTTGAATAAGGAGAGTAAGTAGTTGATCTTGGGTGGAGGTAGGTGCAGCTTGCTGTTAGGTAGCGGTTGGTGCAGTTTGCTAGGGTATAGATGCAATAGCTAGTTGGGGTGTTATAGGGGTAGGTATTTGTGTTCCAGGTATTGTAGCTGTAGCTATAGGCTGGATTATAGGCGTTGGAGGTAGTAGAGGTAGTTAATGGTTTATAGGCATCAGCACCGTATGGGAAGGTAGTGGGCTATAGGGGGAGGTTGTAGGAACTAAAGAGGCTATAATTGATGGGGTTATAGCTTAATTTAATATTAGAGCTGTTTATATCAAGTTAAGTTATTCTTATAGTGCCACTGTAATTATAGGGCTAACTTCCTTAAGAGCTCCTGTGATTTCCTTATCTGTCCATTTATAAGGTTCCTCTTCTATAAGAACATTATACAGAACCTTGTAGAGTGGGTATCTATTGCTGTGTATGGCGACATATACTCCTCTTTAGAGTAGGTAAGTATAGAGCTTTGCTCTAGTAATAGAGCGTATCTTTCTAAAGTCCTTAATGGTAAAGCCTTTAAATTCTTCTTGGAATAGCGACCATAATATATAATCCGTAAAGTTCTTATATATATACTTATAGATTTTTGTTTCTATATATTCTTCTAGGTCTTCCTCCAAGGCAGTTGTTATATTAATCCCGTAACCATGTCTAGTAATTCTCTCCTTCCATTTAGGATCCATCTTATTGTGTAAAGCAGTATGCTAGTCCTTGTATATATTATAGTTCAAGATTAAGGTTAAGGTTAAGGTTAAGGTCAAGGTCAAGGTTAAGGTCATTGGGGTAAGGGTGTCAAGGTAAGGGTATTTAGGTGTGTACGTCCTTTACAGCCATCAGGCCTGTAAAGTATTCTTAGCAAGACTGCGATTCTCTCAGCGATCTGTTATATTGGCTGTAAGGCCAGTATAAATTCTCTTAAGCTTAAGGGAGGTCGTAATCTTCTCTAAATAAAGATATAATTCTCTAGGCAATCTAACGCGTTAGCAGTTAAGCTAATACGTAGTCTTAAGCTTTGAGGGTAATATAGCTTTCTCCTTTAACTAAAATAGACAAGGCCAGGCGATCTGTGTACTGTTTCCAGTACGGTTCTCAAGCTCTAGCTTATTGCGTATTTCCTAATCTATACATCTACTGATCAGTGTCAGTATACTCGCTTTATCAACGGGCACGAATATTACTGTATGATACATATGCGGTGTTAAAGTTGGTAGTTGTTCGATTGTCTAGAAGTAAGGGGTTGCTCTAAGGTCAGGTTAGCTAGCCTCGCTTCGTGGTCTCGTGACCACGTCACATAACTAACATTCCGACAATTATATTTTCTATTGCATATTATTAATTAAGTTAATAAAGTAAGAACTGTTACCGTTATTAATAATTATAGAGGGTAGCAGTAGAACTTCGCGAGTTATAGGGTTGTTTTTTAAAGGTTATAATAAGCTTACATAAAACGTTGGGTATATTTTTATTTTAGTTAGTAGTTTAAGCTTATAGGCGTACAGGCTTAGTTTTTTCTTAATTTAGTATAGGCCTATAAACTTCCAATTAGGTTTCTTTAAGGGCCATTAAGTCCGCAGGTTTTATATATTTAGGTAAACGCGTATTATGCGGACCATACATATTACGTATAGGGGCCCGGTTTTAAGACTGGGCAGTACTCTTCCAGCCCATTTTTAATTGCTGCCTAGATCCTTTCTAGTCTTTAGTTAATTTCCTTAGGGGTAGCTAATAAGCCTCGCTTATTTAGTATTAGGTGGATTTCTTCTAGGTCTTAAAGTTATTATTTAACTATATTAAGGAAACTGTCTATTTTAAGCTTCCTTATTGCGTATCTTTTACTATTTAGTTACGCCTTAATATCTAGATCTAGTTATATCTAGATAGGGATATAGTCTAAGGCAAGTGCCTATTCTTCTTTAGGGTTATACCTTTTAAGTCTCTAGTATAGGCCTTCGTCTATAAATATAAGGTTAATTGTACTTCTGGTAGTGCCTTATTACTATATAATTGCTCCTGGGGGGGTGGCCAACTTAAGGCCCTAGATGTCTATGGCTCTTAGTAGGCACTCTACCTATTAATTAGCAGCAATATGGATACCTCCCTACTATAGGTAGTGGAGGTTTATATCTCCTAATAGAATAAACTCTATGCCTTTGGTTTCTAGTAATCTTATTACCAATATAATATTCTCTGTTTATGGAACGCCTTCGACCCTAGGGTTATACACATTAATAATTTATACCGGTCCCCTATATATCTAGATTGTTATAACTGCAATATCTGGGTTAATTGCCTGCTATAACTATAAGGACAGGCTAATAGCCTTGCTAATTATAAAGCACACGCGTATAGCTGCTTTTGGTTTATATAGGAGCTAAAATTCTTGGGGGCAGTATGTTAATTATATATAGGTATTATAATACGGCTCTTATATAGCAAGGATATAGTGTTTCTCTAGGTCTAGACTGTCTAGTAGGGGCCTTACAAGACGGTGGTTTGTATTGCCGCAGTTATACTATATAATAGATAGGTGGCAGACCCCCAGTAAGGGTCCTTTATCTCTCCTTTATTCCTCACTTCTTTTATTTCTACTTTCTCTAGGATATTTAGAACTTCTATCTCTTATATCTGTACCCTGGTCGCTACTTATTTTATATAGAGCTTTTTATTCCTGTGTCTTATGTTCCTACTAGCGCTTCTATATCTAAATCTATTATTGTCTCCAGTTCTTCCCCTAATCTTGCTGGTTGGCTATATGCCCTTTATAGGTCGGCTGCGAATATTATATTTGCCGCGTTAAGTCTAATTCTTAATTATCCTAGTCTTGAGCTTGCTATAGATGTCTATAGGGGTCTTTCTACGGGGCGTTCTCTCCCTTATGTCCCCTATAACCCTTGTGTTCCCTATAACCCTTATGTCCCTGTTTGGTCTAGTAATATCGCGTGGCGCCGCTTCTGGCCCATTAAGGCTTAGGATAGCTGGCCTAGCCCCCTATTACTAAAGGTAGGAAACGCTAGGAAGGCACCTGCGTCCCCCTAGCTTATTGCCTATTGTTTCCATTTATATAACCTAGCATGCAGTTATTCCTGTAGCTGTTAAGCCCTTGCCTTTTATCTCCTATATTTAATAGTCTTCTCTCTCCTACGCCTTATATATGCTTCAGTGGTAGTTTACGTATTTTATTTAGTCTTGGTTTAAGCAGTGTCTTATATTATAGGGGCCTATATAGTGGCCGCAGCACACCTATGCTGTATATATGGTTTAGGTGTGTCCCTATTATATACAGCAATAGCATTGTTCTAGGCATAGCTTTTGCAGTATGAGGATTAAATAAGCGACTTTATTCTAAATCTATAGAAATCAAGTAAACTAAATATATAAAAGTAGATCCCTGTAACGGGACTAGCCCAGTTACAGTAGGAATGTCTCGGTGAAACACTCGACAGATAAATTCCGACGCTTTAATCAAATTCTGCTAAATTCTACTAAGTTAATTGAATTCTGCCAAATTCCGCCAACTTAATTAATTTCCACCAGTCTCCACCAAATTCCACTAACGTAATGGAATTTGGTCGAAACCTGTCGAAATCCGCGTGGGCTCGTGCCCACGCGTCTACTGCCAAGACCACGAATATTTAGTTACAAGTTTCCTATATTCCTTTCTCTTCTTTACGCAACGTCTTGTACTCTGCAAGAGCTATATACCCTTAGATTTAGATAGAATTTATATTGTTCCTTCGAATCTTCCCCGAAGCCTCTTCGCGCCCTCACAATCCCGAACTCTGGAGTCTATGACTTAATATTTAACCATATCCAAGACATATAAGGGTAGAGTAGATCCTGTCTCGGAGCCTCTTAGGCGACGATCTTATGTCTTAGTATAGTGCTAGTGAACTATTACACACTCCCCTAGATTTAATGGTGTAGTTAAAGCTATAGAAAGTAAATAAGGTAAAAAACTGTACTAAAAAAGGAAATTTAGATATAATATTAGAAGTAGTATAGGGTAGGGTAATAGTAAAGCCGTTAACTGTGTTGCTTATAGGGCTTCTGGTGATGTTGTAGACGTTATATTTAGTAATATTGCGGTTATTGCAACTGGTGCCGATATAGGCTGGTGCCGTTATAGGCTAGATTAGAATTGCTTTAATTATATCCAAGATATCGTGTTAAAGTCTGTATAGTATAGTGTTTAATCTTAGTAGATTTGGAGATACCGTTCTGCTAGGAGTTGGTAACTGTTTAATATCCTTTATAGGAAGTTCTACTAAATCGTTTGATTTAGGTATGGTGTTTTAATCTGCACTTAAGGCAGTTGTTTAATCTGTGCTTGAGGTAGTTATTTAATCTGTAATTAAGGTAGATCCTTTTAATCTATAGTTAAGGTAGTTATTTAAGCTGTAGTTAAGGTAGATGTTTAATAGGTAGTCAAGGTGGAACTTAAGGTAGATATTTGATTTATGGTTAAGGTAGTTATTTAATTTATAGTTAACATAGATCTGTTTTTTGTGTGCTTTACTAATAAGCAAACTTTATATTTGATTTTAAGCGATGCTTAGCAGCGCTATAGGTTTGTGTTATTAAGAGCTGGGGTTTTAGAATTAAAATTAATTATTCCTGTGTTCTGTGCTTCCTACTCTTCTTTTTAAATATAGTTAGCCATGCGTTTAACCCAAGGCCTAGATAAGATTATTTTATCTATTTTCTTTTAAATGTCTAGGTTTGGTTCCTATCCTTAAGGTCGCTTCTGCTCTACAATATAGTAGCAGTTATTGTATTAATATATAAGGCCGCATATGCATTTCTTATGCCACTGTGAATTGGAATTGTTGGAATTGGAATTGCCGTTAGAATCTAAATTGGAATTGTTTTAAAGGGTCGCAAATGCAGAGTAATTGGCAGTAGCGGTAGTAGTAGAAGATGCCTGCTATATGCGGTAGTGTTCCTTAAATTCTTTAATGAGGTTAATAATGGATAGGGCGTCTTTATTCTTTCGTTCTTTATAAATAAGATCTACTTCTAGTACTTCTACGAAACTAGAAGAGATAGGTTTAATAGCTTATATAAAATCGTAGTATAGCCTAAATCCCTAGACGTCTGGTAGCTCTAATTATTCTGTGTTACGGCACTGGCAAATTGCCGTCAGATTGCCGCAAACTGCCGTTACGTGATGGCAAGTTGCGGCAAGTTGCCATCACGTAACTAGAAGATTATATATAACTTTAAGCGGTGCTTCCGTTCTTCTTATTTCCTTTCTTTAGCTTTAGATCCTCGTTTATAGACAATCTAATTATATAGGCTTGCGCGACCCTCTTACCGTGCTCATGCCTTAATTAACTAAGTTGCTAACATTATCCAAAGCTCATTACTACTCTTCTTTCCTAAGAAGGAACTTAAATATATCCATAAGGCTATAAATAGGACAAGGACATAGAACAGGACCCTAAGGATATTACTAGGACTATAAGGACAGGACAGACCTCTAAGAACTAAAAGAATATAAATAGAACGCGAAACCTAAGAATAGGACAGTACGGACCAGAACCCCCTAGGAAATAAACAAACACCGGAAATTACCTAATACCCCTACCACCATGCCGAGAAATACAGCAGCTGGCAAGGCCGCTGTAGGACCTACAAATACCTCCAATGGTAAAATAGTCGCCGTTTTAACCCCCTAGGAAGAGCTCACAGCAGCTAATACCAAAATTGAACGGCTTTAAGAGCTACTTAAAACCAGAGACACCCCTATACCTAGTAAAGAGTTATTAGACACCTAAAGACTTACTATAGTCTTTAAGGCCCTAGCCTAATGTACAGTATTAGCATTATTGCGTTCCGCGAAGATTGCGGACCCCCTATTGCTTATAGATGGAACTAACCCTATATTTAACAATTAAAAGCTTTAACTGTAAGACAAGCTTAAAGTTAATATAGACTACTTCCCTACTACCCAAGCTAAAATGGCCTACGTCTTTAGCCGTACTGGTGGGGATGTATAGACGTATCTACGTCCGCGATATGCCCAGGACTTGGCAGACCCCTTCCTCTTTAGAGAAGAGATAATTAACCACCTATCTTCTATCTATAAGGACCCCTTTAAGATACAAAACGCCCGCCTTAATTATAAAGCCCTTAATATAAAAACAATAAAGGCCTTCTTAGTCTTCTAGACCCGCTTTCTATACCTAGCCAGACAGGCTTAAATCCCCTAAGAAGATTTAATGCTAGACCTCTTTAATAAGCTTACCCTAGACCTACAGCGCGCTATGCTATCGGTTTATACTACTATATAGACGCTAAAGGAACTTATGGACTAGTGCCTAGCTATTAACTAGGGCCTTTACTAAATTAAAGTATATGTTAAGCGGTATAAGACTAGAGGCTCTACTAACTAGAATATAAGTACTATAAGAACGGGCCACAGCGCCCTAGTAAGATCTGTAACTTTCGCAGCACTAACTATACCGCCTGCCGTTAACCTAGCGGCTAGCTATACAGCTAGCCCTACTGCAGGTCTAGCGAGTACTCAACCTATATATAGCAACCCCTATAGACAGGCCCTTAGCAATTAAGGAGCCTACTTCTTATATAGCTAGAAAAACCACTTTGCAAAGGACTACCTAATAGCGGCAAAGATAAATAAGGTCCTATTAATTTAGGAGAATAGCACAGAGTTAGAAAAAGAGGAACCCTAGAGTAAGACTCCTCTCTAGGGTTAAAAGGAATTAATATATTATATATTAATCTGGGTTAGCTAGTTAGTAGAAGAAGCTATACTATCCCTTATACTTTATTCTATAATAGATATTAAGTTTTAACCTCTGCTTTAGCTAACTCTAGAGCAAATACCTTTGCCTTAATAGATATATAGTATACTATAAAGCTAGCTAACTTTTTAAATGCACCCCTTAAGGAACTGCCTAAACCAATTCCTATCCGCGGTGTCACGGAGCGAGTACAAGCGACGATAATATATAGCAAAGTAGATATTATTAAGTGTCGGTATCACTTCCGGTAATACGTAATGCTATTGCAATAGTATGGGTGGTAACTGATTTTGATTGATGCTTATTGATTCTCCTATTCTACAGGTAGAATTTGGTGGATTTCTTGAGCTCGCTTAGCTCACGTAATCAACCCCTTTTAACTCGCGTTCATAGGCAAGTTGCCGCAAATTGCCCTAGATTGCCGTCACGTAATAGCAATTTACGGTCACATAACTACAAGGACGCAACCTTAATTAGACACTGGGAGTATTTAGTTTTTAATGGTGCTTAAGTATGCCGCCTACCAAATTCCACTACCTTCCACCTGTTGAATTCCACTACTTTCCACCTATTAAATTCCACCAAATTCTGCCAAATGGCTGAAGTAACCAATCACGATTTTCCATACCCGGCATGGAAAATCGCTATTGGCTCGCCTAGTACTAGCGCCTTAGCTGCTAGCTTAACATCTTTACACTCTCTATTCCTATCTTTCTATCTTCTCCTCTTTCTACCCACTTGGTAACCTGTAGCTTAATTATATTCGTATTAATTAGGTCCTTTAACACTTAGCAAGGTTTTAATTTTGTTATAGCGTCTATAGGGTTACTGCCTCCGTTAATTTATTTAATCTCTGCTATTTCTCTTCTCTTATACAATTATTGTAAACATATTAGGTTAACTATAAGTCGTTTCTCTTATATTGTCCCGAGTTTGACTAGGCAGTCATATAGAGATTTTAAATCGGTATAAAGGGTAAGCGGTAGTCGTTTAAGTTATAGGATCTTCTTAATAGTTGCTTTAATCGCAGCTCCGGTGTCAAATCCGTGGGCTATACTATATAGTTCAGATGCTAAGACGCTTCGTGTAACTCGCTTGCATTTGATAGATAACCAATAAAGGATATTAGCCCTATTGTCCTTGTCCGTAAGTGTAATAACAAAGCCGATCTAAAAAGAGAGGTTATAGTTATTAGCAAAGAACGAGTCCGTAAATATCATTAGTTTAAGAGTGCTTATATTAAGTCGTACAAAGTGAAGTCCTTGGGAGGGATTATTAATTTGCCATTACAGCCACTTATTAAGCTGCTTCGCATATTCTTCCTTTAGGTTAACAACTTATGCTGTAAAGAAGAGGTTAAAGGCAGCTTCTGGTTAACAGACTATGGTAATATAGGCTCCTCTTGCTCTCTAGGCAATATACTAGTCCTTTAGTATAACTGCCTTGCGGACTTCCCCTCTAGAGCTGGTTAGGTCTATAGCCTTTATAGTAACTAACTTTAGGTTCTAGCATTAACGTTCCTAGGTAAGGGCTATTAAGTCCTTTTCTTGCCTAATACAGCCTCCGTTAAACTTAATTAGGGTATTTGGCGTAAGCTTCTCTCTCTCCTTTACTAGAAACTTTGCTTCCTAAAGCCTAGCTTCTTTAGCCTCCGCGAAGGTTTCATTAGCAAGAAATAGTATGTTATCAGTTTACAGTCCTACAATTCCAAAGCCGTTGTTATTTATATATAACAAGCAGGGGTTGTATATTAACTAGTTTATCCATAGCTTATTAAGGTAGTGGTAGTAGTATATATTAAACCAATAGTTACCGGCTTCTGGGACACTATAGAGTGGTTTAATAACTCTTAGAATTAATCCATTCTTTAGTTCAAGTTCTAGTAGTAGGCGTACAAAGAAGTCTCTATTTAGGTAGGTACTGGACTATACATAAGCTTATAAGATATTGCGCAGGTATAAAGAGGCTGGTCTTCTTTCGTTTCCTTATAGGGTTGCCATAAGTACTAGGATAATTCTCTGGCTAACACGTTAAATAGTTGGTAATTGTGTTAAGACCAGATCTTTACTATAGTCGTTATAGGCTTATATAACTAGTCTAGACTTCTTAAAGGCCTTATCTGTTCTAGCGTTCTTAATCTCATTAACAAACCGGGAGTTAAAGATTCTGACTCCCTTTGGGACGTCTGCTGTATTAATAAACTCAAAGACGCCTTTCTTAAGTAAACCATTTATCTCCTTGCGTCGAGACTCTATAAATAACGGTGAGGTGCACTTAAGGGTTATAATATTAGGTTTCGTCGGGCTGTTGTTAATAAATATTAATACATCCGCGATGTTTTACTAGGACTTTATTAGCGATCATTATGTCCGTTTTAATCTTTAGAGGGGTGCAGTAGTTATTAGTTCCTTAGTTAATTCCTTAGTTAGTTCCTTAGTTAGTTCCTCAGTCAGTTCCTTAGTCAATTCTTTAGACGGCTCCTCCTCTAGTTCCTCGTTGGGTTCTTCTAGTTCGGGTTATAGGTATAGCTTCACTATTATAGTCCTAAAGTCAGTAGGTCCACTAGGGAGTTATACCTTACATATTTCTCTGTTGATTCCAAGTAACTTAAATGGGCCAGTCCATCTGCCACTTTGTCCAGTATTGCCTTCACGCCATACAAGCACGTCTAAGTTAAGGGGGGGGTTGTAGATTGTGGTGACAGATGGACCGTTTCGTTGGTTTAGTACACCGTTGAGTTGTCTCATGGTTCCGATCTTCGATACCTCCATTACCTGCTATATTGCTATTACCTGCTGTGTAGTAGAGGGGGGTGGTAGGTCGAGTTCGCTTATTCGGGGGTAGGCGTCTAAGGTAAGAAGAGTTGGGACTAGACCGTCTGGGCCAGCTATATCGTTTACAGCTTTTACGGTTATTTGTAGGGCCAACTCCTTGGTAGTTCCCAAGTCCATGCCTAGGCCGGCTATATTGTTATCATCCTCCCGGCTATACTTGTCTTCCGTATATATCTTCGCGAGGTTTGTTAACTCCTTGCCAAAACCCTAGTTTTAACTCTGTCCCCTAGGTGGTTCTGGTTGTAGGGTTAAGTCAATATAATTAGGTTCCTGTTATAGGGGTGGTGTAGGGGTAGGTTAGGGTGTAGTAGGTGGTATTATAAGTAGGGTAGGGTTCGTGGCTAGTGAGATTAAGATTAGGGTTTCGATGGTACTAGTACTGGCGAAGCTGTTCTTAAGGAGGTAGTCAATTCGTCCTAAGGTAAACTTTCCTCCAGTTACTATATGCTCCTTAATCTTAGGCTCGGTCCATTCTATAGGGTCTTCTTCTTGCAAGGTATTAAATAGCGATTTAGGGACTATAGCATTCCTATGCTTCCTTATCCATACGCCATTAGTCCATAGGAATGTTTAAAGCTTTTAGATACCAATTTAGTTATAATCCTTAAAGATTTATATTATAAAGTTTTGGAAATCTTCCTTATAGACCTCCTATAGTTCATTATCCTTAAGGTCGTACACTTTATATTCTAGGATCTTAAACTTCACAAATTTATTAATATCCTTTATGGTAGTTTCGTCGGACTGTAAGTTAATACCTTTAGGCCATTTCTCCTGTCCTGCGTTAATTTATGCCCTAATGTCTAACATATCGATTCTTGTCTTGTGACTCCTGTTAAGTTCGATTTTGGGTTCTGGATAAAAAACACGTAATAGACGCAAACCAAGGGCCTATTAAAAGGGTTAGTTCCTTAAGTACCTAACACGTTTAAAATGCGTAATGGACGCGAACTAAGGGCCTATTAGATAGGGGTCGGTTCTTTAAGTACCTAAAGGCTGTATATAAAAAATCAAGGGCCTATTAGATAGGGGTTAACTTTTTAAGTACACGTTAACTAGTGCTCCTTAACATAATCTAGGTAGTATAAAATGCGTAATAGACGCGAACTAAGGGCCTATTAAAAGGGGTTGGTTCTTTAAACACCTAAGGGCCGTATATAAAAAATTAAGGGCCTATTAGATAGGGGTTGACTTTTCAAATACACGTCAACTAATGCTCCTTAGCAGGCGAGATTAGTAGAGGCCTTTAGTAGGGACTAATCAAGCTCGTCTCTCTTTATAGATAATACGTCTCCTAATCTGTAATCACTAATTAGTGTTAGTATCACTTCCGGTAATACGTAATGCTATTGCAATAGTATAGGTAGTAACTGATTTTGATTGATGCTTATTAATTCTCCTATTCTACAGGTGGAATTTGGTGGATTTCTTAAGCTCGCTTAGCTCACATAATCAACCCCTTTTAACTCGCGTTCGTAGGCAAGTTGCCGCAAATTGCCCTAGATTGCCGTCACGTGATGGCAATTTGCGGTCACATGACTGCAAGGACGCAACCTTGATCAGACATTAAGCTACGTACATAAACTGTGTGATGAAGTCAAGACGTTGCGTGAGGAGAGAAGGTAAGGAAACGGGAAGAAAGGGTATATATCGTTAGTTTGGTTGCTTGGTCGACACGTGCACGGAGCAGAATAGGATTCGAGGGGCGGTCCTGGCAGAACTTGGCAGAATTCGGTGGGCTTTGGCGGAATATGGCAGAATTCGGTGGATTCTGGCGGAATATGGCGGAATTCGGTGGATTCTAGCGGAATATGACAGATTGCCGTCTCGCGGTCGGTCTCTTCTTACTGCGTCGGTGGAAACAGGTGGACGTGTGTAAGGTGTCACGGAGGTGTCCCGTGACACGCGGGTATAATAGACGGATAGGACCACCCATTACAACTATCTTGCAGATTTACCTCCGTGTAGATAGATAAAGGCAGTATAATATCCCCTTTTTTATTACGGACCTAGGAAGCCACAATATAATCTTAGAAAGAAAATGGCTAGCCTATCTAGGCTTATAGCTTAACATACAGAGTAGACAGCTTGTCTAGCCCAAAACCCTACCCCTAACACCTTCTTTTATAAAGGAAATCAGCATTATAATGGAAAACCTTATACGGCTATAGATAGACACCATTTACTAGGCTAATGCTATATATAGGGACCAGGCCTTTAAGAAAGATATACAGCTTAATCCGCAACGGGTCCATATACTACGCCGCCCCCAGACTACTAATGTCGCACCACCAGCACTAGAAGCCTAGGAAGTTAGTAATAAGCTAGCTAGCTTAGGCCTTATATAGCTATAAAGAACAGCAAGGAATATTAGACACTGTACTAAACATATAGACTAGAAAGATAACTTATAGAAGATAGAATAGGAGCTAAGGAGAGTTATAAACCCTTCTTTGCAAAATATGGTCCATAGAACGTCCGTAAAGAAACCTACAAACCTCTCACCAGTTAATATCTGCTATATTAGTGCTATAGGGTTCTACCAGAACTTAAAACGGCCCAACACTATTACCTTTATAACTAGCTTATATAAAGTTAACTAGATAATTAAAGACAAGAAAGCCCTAGCCTATAACCAGCTTAGTAGGGAAAGTAAGCTTATAGATAAGGAGCTAGTAGAATAGAAACTACTCTACCAATACCGGGAATTTAAGGACATATTCTCTAAAGCAGCATCTAATATACTCCCGCCTCACCAACTATACGACTACAAGATTAAGATTGAGCCAGATAAAAAAAAACACCCTTAGCTATAGCCCCCTCTACTAGTAATCTACTAACGAGCTATAGGCCACTAAGCAGTACCTTATTAATAACCTTAATAAGGGTTTTATTAAGCCTAGCTAAATCCCCTTTGCCTTACCCATTCTCTTTACAAAAAAGCTAAACAGCAGACTCCGTTTCTATATTAACTACCATAAACTAAACTATATAACCCGCAAAGACCAATATCCGCTACCCTTACTTAAAGAAACACTGGCCCATATAAGTAAGGCTAAGATTTTTATAAAGCTTAATATCCGCCAGGCCTTTTACTAAATTAAAATGGACCCCAGATCTAAGGATCTTACTATATTTTGAACCCGCTACAGATTATACAAATATAAAGTACTACCTTTTGGACTAACCAACGGACCAGCTATATACTAGCGGTATATAAATAACGTACTCTTTAACTACCTTAATAACTTCTGCACAGCCTACCTAGATAATATTATAATTTACTCTAAGGATAAACTGGAACATAAGGAACATATCTATAAAGTCCTATAACGGCTCCGCGAAGCTAGTCTCCAGGCTAATATTAAAAAGTCAAAATTTAGTGTTAAGCGCACTAAGTACCTAGGGTTTATTATTAGTATAGATAGAATTAAGGCAGACCCAGAAAAAACGGCTATAATTAATTAATAGGAAACCCCAAGGACTGTAAAGGGTGTGTAGTTATTCTTAGGTTTCTATAACTTTTACCAACACTTTATTAAGAACTACAGTAGGATTACTCAGCCCCTTAGCTACCTTACCTAAAAGGACCAGCCCTTCCATTTTAATACCGCATATAGGCAGGCCTTTAATGAGCTTAAGAAATGTCTAGTCTCCGCTCCCCTACTTATCCACTTTAACCTAAAACGGTCCTCTATACTAGAAACTAACGCCTTAGACGGCGTAATAGCTAGTATTTATTCCCAGAAGCAGCCTAACGGAGAATGGCACCCTATTACATACTATTTGAAGGTTATAGTAGACGCTGAGCTAAACTACTACATCTATAACAAAGAAATGCTGGCCATTATCTCTAGCTTTTAGCACTGGCATACACAGCTAGAAGGGACCCCTAAGCCTATCTAAGTAGTCTCTAATTACAAAGCCCTAGAATATTTTATAATAACAAAGGCCCTTATAGCCTGGCAGGTACGCTAGGCGGACATCCTATCCTAGTTTAACTTCCTAATTATATACCGGCTAGGCGCCATGAATTATACGGATGCCCTTATAAGGCGTAGATAGGACCTAGATAACTAAATAGCTGTAAAGATCTTATTACAGACCTAGACGTTATTATAACTAGAGCACCTTAACCCCTAGATATGGGCAGAGCTAAATACAGACTTTTTAGACGCTAAGATATGCCTTATTAACTCTATAGAACTTAACCTTATTAATAAACTGCTGTAGGCAAACCGTACAGCCCCTTCTCTATAGGAGTACCATAAAAAGACAAAGGACGCTACAAGCCTATAGTCCCTTAAAAACGGACTTCTTAAGTACTATAAACGGCTAGCAGTAGTAGAGGAATAGAACTTATAGACTCAGATTATTACTAAAGCATATATTTAAGTCTCTACGGCCTATCTAGGAAAAAATAAGACTTGTAAGATTATCAGTAACCGTTACTACTGGCCTAGAATGGTTACAGATATTAACCGCTATATACAAAACTGTAATAACTGCCGTAGGTCTATAATTCCACAAGATAAAACCCTAGGACTATTAAAACCACTCCTAATACCAAAACGCCCCTAGCAGCATATCTTTATAGATTTCTATAAGCTACCTATAGACCGTAACGGATACAATATAGCTATAGTTATAGTTAACCACTTTAGTAAGCGCCCGTTCTTAATCCCTTATTATAAGAATATTAATGTAAAAGAGGCGGCCCAATTATATATCCACTACGTCTACCAAATTTATGGACTACTAGATACTATTGTATCTAATTATAGGCCATAGTTTATATCGGCTTTCTGGAATAAGTTTACTTAAATCCTAAGCATTAAGCTAAAGCTTTCTATGGTATACCACCCCCAGACAGACGGAGATTGTAAACCAGTATTTAGACCAGAGACTCCAACCCTTTATTAACTACTTCTAAGATAATTAGGCCGAACTGCTACCTCTAATAGACTACGCCTAGGCTACCCTACCCTATAACCCTATAGGATTTACACCTATCTAGCTAGAAATGGGGTATTTACCCCATATAAGCTTTAACTGGGAAAGACTAGAAGGGCCACGAACCATACGCGAAAGACTATCTTATAAGAAAGCCCAGCATTACGCTAAACGCTTAGAAGAAGCCTAGAAAGTAGCCTATATAAACCTAGAAAAGGCCCAGAAATTAATGGAATAGTAGGCAAATAAGCATAGGCGTAAGCCTGACTTTACTATAGGCAACAAGGTCTGGGTTATAATAAAGAACTAGAAGACAAAGCGGCCTAGCTATAAGCTAGACTATTAGATAGCAGGACTATACAAAGTTCTTAAGAAGAAAGGTAACTTATATAAAGTAAAGCTCCTAGATTTAATTAAGGTCCACCCTAAATTCTCGCCGGATAAGCTATAGAAAGCTATAAACAACCTATTATCTAGATAAAAGAATAAACCACCCCTACTAATTTAAGTTAATGGCGACAATAAATGGGAAATTAAAGAAATACTGGCCTGTAAACTTATATAAGGAACATTAAAGTACCGTATAAGTTGGAAAGGATATAATCTAGACCCTACCTAGTACCCCACATGGAATTTTATAGGTAACCCCTATAAGTTATAAGAGTTCTATAGCTGTTATTCTAACAAACCTAGACTGCTAAAGTACTTAGATAAGTAGATGGAGTGCTAGTATAGCAAAGACGATAAATTACCAGTAGAGTATAAAGATAAGAATGCCTTACGGGGGTAATACGGATATACAAAGCCTAAGGGCAGGCTTTTTTGGAGGGGGGGGGTAATGTTACGGCACTGGCAAATTGCCGTTAGATTGCCGCAAACTGCCGTTATATAATGGCAAGTTGCGGTAAATTGCCATTACGTAACCAGAAGATTGTATATAACTTTAAGTGGTACTTCCGTTCTTCTTGTTTCCTTTCTTTAGCTTTAGATCCTCGTTTATAGACAATCCAATTATACAGGCTTGCGCGACCCTCTTGCCGTGCTCATGCCTTAATTGACTAAGTCGCTAACATTCTGCTAGCTTATAGACGTTCCTCTAGTTGTTTAACTATTTATTAATACTCTATGTTATATTATAGGCTTTTAGGGCTATGTATTAATTAAGGACGTTATACTTTTAACTTAAGGTAGTAGGGGCTAGAGCAGTCTTGAGTGCTTAAAGCCGTTTGTGTACTATATTAAGGCCGTTAATAAGAGGAAGGTAGTCTACTAATGTTAATTAAATAATATAATTACTAATATTGTTTACGGCTTGCTCTTGCTTCTAGTATATATAGAGGTCATCCTTATATTTTTTATATTTTTTATTTTTTATCCGATTGTATTATACTACGTACAATACTGCGCATGCAGCCTCTAGGCTATGGCGCTATAGTTCTATATACATGAATCCTTTCTAGGCAGCTTAACATGTACTAGTAGCTATGTCCTCCT
>Ga0307507_10000194_pt1 | contig 113010 bp, 114 predicted proteins | sample 7_EM_MG_FD_207223 | JGI IMG/M metagenome (GOLD analysis project Ga0307507, IMG submission 207223) | Populus trichocarpa ectomycorrhiza microbial communities from riparian zone in the Pacific Northwest, United States - 7_EM | ecosystem: Host-associated > Plants > Roots > Unclassified | place... | reverse complement strand
ATAGTGAGCGCAAATTGCTAGTCGAGCGATTGCTGCCACAGGTCAGTTCGGAAACCTGATGCACAGACAGTGACGGACTCTCGCGCATTGAATGGTCTGACACCTTTGAAGTTGGCCGCTTCATATATGGTTTGGTGAAGAAATATTACTACGTTGGCATTAGTCGGCTACGTGTACTCTAGACTGACCTATTATTCACGGGACTGACACACCCTCACGATAATATGGTAGTCTAAGTCTTCATAATATGAGTATGGAGTCGAACAGTTGTCAGGGTCAAGAGGTGTTCACACTTAGGAGTTCAGAGAACTTAGTTCGGTTGATACTTAATTAGTATGGTTAGAACATGTAGCTTGGCTTAGTTGGTATACTCTGTGACTGTAGATATGAGGTCCTGAGTTCAACTCTCACTGAATTCAAGGTTATTTTAATAATTCTTGGAGGTGGAAATTATTGAAGATCCTTCCGAGGGATGCTCATGTAGCACAGAACGGAGAAGTGATCTTGTCAATATAATAAGTTTGACAATTATTATTTCCTCATTATCTTTATACTATACGAGTAACTTAGTTACACCTTATTACGAGCCTTCCTAGACAAGATTCTCCATCTAAGACCAGTCCAGCATAAGGCCTAGTCCGGTATCATAAGTCATCTTACCGGCTACCCCTAATAGTTAGGAAGTAGGCTGTCCAATGAAGGGATAGAACTTGACGCTCTATTCTCCTCTCAAATGATTCCAAGATCGCAGGGAGTGAGAACTAAATGTCCATAATACCCTTCATCAGGAAAATGTCGGAGGGTGGTCCACGGTGGTCCTGAACGCTCCTGGTCCACCAACGGGGGTCGTGGTCCCCGTGGTCCACCTGGTCCACACCGATCCGCTCTGATCCACACTTTCTAAAAATTTACCGAAAATGTGGACCAGGGTGGATCAGGGTGGACCAGGAGGTCCAGGGGGACCATAACCCCCCTTGGTGGACCAGGAGTGGTTTTTACATTTTGCTGATGTTGAGATGGCTGCGAATCATAAGCCAGCGCGAAACCACCAATCCAAGATGTGCATTAGTTGATTCTGACTCAACTTGGACCTTGTGAATTGGCAAAATCAGGTCACAGAGCTCCTCAATGTTGTTCCAGAAGTCATGTGAGCAGAGAGGTTGAAAAACCTCTTGCTCAAGTTGGATGCGATTGTCAAGTACATATGCCTTAAAGGCATCTTTGTTCTTATAGATAGATTCAATAGCAGGTGCTTGGGTAACCCAGTGGGTGATTATAGCAAGGACTAAAGCACTAGTTTTGCTGTAACATGGTTTCTGTTTCTTGCGAAGAATGGATAGTTGTAGAGGCGACCAACAAAAGATATTGATTACCAGCATGATTTGGGACTAGATAACCTTATAGTGAGGAATGCAAAGTACATCCTTGATAAGTAGTTGAAGGCCATGGCAGTCGCAGGGAACAAAGAGTGCTTTTGAGGGTTGTGATATTTGGTCAGCAGCAAGAATTCACCCCATATGGAGTATTATAGAGCACGTATCAGTGGTGAAGCTATTGATCCGTCCTGTAACCGGTACGGGTTACTGGTTTGGTTTCGGAGTATCGTTTGATACTCAGTATGTTTTATGATTGAGTTTGATACTCATGATGTTTTATGTTTGGTTTCGGAGTATTGTTTGATACTTATTATGTTGTGTCAAGATATTGTTTGATACTTGATATGTTTTATGTAATGTTTTAAGGCTACCATTTTGGAGTCTTTATGATTATTTGTTTACAAGGCTCCAGTTAGCCTGACAAGTGTATTTAAGACCTGCTATTCTCCAGACTTAGAGAGAGTAGACTTCGGCAGACAGAGTTTTCAATATACTTGGTTGAACAGTTACTTCTTCAGTTCGCTTCGAGAATCCAATAAAGACCAAACATACTTAGCTATTAGGAACTACTTGGTAGTTGCAATATAGTAAGAAGTTTGTTACAACAACTTACTCTAAGCCTCCAGTACTCAGTCTCATTATATACCGCTCTTTGGTATAGAGATAGTATCGTTACCCTATCGATTCCCGCCACCTCCCAGGAGGTGGTTACACGTCCCCAATTCCCTTTGATGAGTACACCAAGCTTTGCCATAAGCCAGGAAGCCAACTTCTCAGCCATAAAGACCATGGATCGAGCATTTTTCAAGCAGTAATGAAAGGTGCCCCTTTCCGTATTAACAGAAATGTTGATAATCTGATCCTTAGATACATTCTCGCTTTCGTCGGTAATGATATTGAGATAGTAGGATGATTGAATGACTTTCTTAATAGCTTCTTTGACCAGAACATAGGTCTTATTGAGTAAGGTTGTACGCAATAGGAACGAGCTGGGTGGTTTGTAGGCCGGCGAAATCTGTTGAAATAGGGTGAGAAAGTATAGTGATTGAGTAACGTTAAAAGGAAGATTGTTCATATAAATGGTGGAGGCCAATGCGATGTTGGCAGTATGTTTTTCCATAGGCGGAAGGTGTTGAACTTGGCTGGTAATATGTGGATGACCTGCGGCTAGGTTCGAAGATCCAATCCTTGACTTTCCTTCAAGGCTCATCTGCTCTTGGTGTTTAGCACAAGTAGATAAATGCTCACACTGTCGTGTTGGGCTTTTGGCCAAGGTTTTTCCACATGTGATACAGCAAACTAATTCAACCTATCTCATATTTAGTACATTCAAATTTCAACTCTATTAACAAGTAGAATAAATTACCTTTTTTCCTGTCTCAGGAGGTAGAGTCTCAAAAGCACTGTGGAGCTGTGAATTCTTCGTACGGCCCATTTTCGTAAATATCGCGTTGTTGTTCCATGAAGATTGTATAAAACGATACCTGTCTTTCTCAAACACTCAATCTACTTGTAACCAGAAAAATCATCTACTAAATTCTTAGGGTAACAACTAATTTACTAGTAATTATCAGAGGGCTGAGGCTTTAGGGTTAAGATTTTAGAGTAAAAAACTTTAGGGCACATATGTATTGTATGTATGGTATAAAATTTATGGTCAAAAATACCGTATTTTATAATAATATACGTATTTTTGAAAGCCCTAGAACACACAGCTGAGCAAGAAGAAGCTTTTCCCCATTGCTGACTCGATTGCCTACCGGCCGTGTATGTATCATTTCTAATTCTTCGCGGTCCTGAATTGATCCTGCAGCTGGTGTGGTTGACATTTTTGTTCGCCTGGGACAGTGTTCGCATGAGACAACGTCATCAGTCAACAGATCTGTCAACAAAACCCTTTTACAACCACCTTATTTCAGAACTGTTCTCAAGACTTTACTAAAGTTGAGCCACAGTAGACTTATAAAAATTTGGAATGGTTAGCGTCGTTGCTCTGGCAATAAGTACAGTTCTTATTACGACCATCTTAGCAGAACCTGTCTATTGTCTAAAACCTGCTACATGACATACACCTCCCGATAAGCCCACCTTGCTGTTCAGACCCTAAATCTTCTCAATCCTTTGCGATTAATAACTATGAACTAAATGAGATGATCTAATCAAAATAGGAAATGATTGTGGTTGTTGATTCGAAAATTTTTCAAATTGTGATTTGGAAATCATGGTCGCGAATCACTAAATTTAGTATCTCAAACCATGGCTAGCCAAACACACCTTTATTATTTACAGACTCAATCCTAATGGCACTTGCCGTATCATTTTACTTGGACAATCCACTACTCGAGTATCTCTGGCAGGACTCTAACCTCGGTTATCAGAGACAAAATACCTCAAGGAATAGTGTTTACCTAACGTGGTATGGCTTGAGGAAGTTGAAACTCATGGACACCATCAACCGGTATTCGCAATTCTACTAACCCACCAAAGTAAGCCTTCTCAGGAGCCTTCGACTTAGCATCCCGAGATTAGGGGCTTGCCGGAGATAGTGGATTGTCCGAGTAAATACGGTATTTCCATTCGAATTTCATATCAACCTTTCCCTCAGACGGTTAGAGCATCTCGCAAACCTATTTATTATTCCTCATTTGTGCAGTATGTTCTCGTTTAGTAGCTTTAATTTCATCATGTGTTTTCGCTTGCGATGACCCACGTTAGAATTCATAAGTAAAAACAGTACACAGTCTATTTCCACATCAACCGATCTATCTCGATTCTGCTGGATGACAGAAACTGGCAATATTGACATTGCATCAAATGCCCAGAACTTCCCCATTTAGATTAAGGGATAAACACAGGTAAAAGGCTAGCTCTCAGTCCTTTAATACAGTACTAATAACTATACTCTTGCATTCATGATAATTACTTTAAAAGTTTAAGATGTCTCCACAAGCTTATTTTACTTTTGCTCTCTTGTTGCTGTTTGAAGTGGGCTGTCGGGTGTTTCTCATACAAAATATTTAACAAAGAACTTTTACCAACAGTATATATAATTCACCTATGTACCACCCATATTTTTATCTTAATTATCCAAAAACAGCAATATCCAAAGGCTCTATCCTGTAACTCCTGTACAAATAAAAGCAGAATGGAACAATTTTATTGATAATACAATCCTCAATAACGCAATGCATTCCGATTCAATTTAAAGCTATCATATACCGGGAGGCACTAACCTCTTAAATCGCTAGTGAAATACACAATTAAATTTTAGCATTTAAAAAAAGACAGAGAAACAAAGGGAGCAAAAAAGGACCTAGATTGCACTCAGGTAATATGCCTCCCTAGATTTAGTCTCCAGACGAGCAGCTTTACCAGCCATTCTATCATTACAGCTTTATTATCGCGATCTTTTGGCGGATACCCAATAGCCTTGTTGCCACGCCACACAATTCCCCATAGGACAGAGTCATTGAGCCCCAAGGTTGCAAAACCTCTTTCGAGTGCAAAGTTGATCTATCAGATTTTGTATGCAAAAAGACGTTACACACGCCAAGTCTGTTCCTTCAACCCAGGGGTGAATTCCTCATCCGTATCCCCCACTCCATTTACTGGTACTCGTATCTGACCCTCAGTAGTGGGGCGTGAAGCCCGCCAGGAAAGCCACATGTCACCAGAGCTCTTTACTGTCATTGCCTATGACTATTCCTATAATACTCGAGTACAAACCTTGGTGACATTGCACTTGATCACTACAGCCTTGGCTAAGGCTGGACGCCACCCCAAGCAGCCCCGCGCAAGAATAAAGATTGATTACAAAACAACCGTCATTGACCGATATAACCTCACCTCACCCACCTACGGTATTCCCCCTCTCCAAAAACCATGCCATTCCTCGACCTCCCAAACGAGATAATACTCCTAATAGCCCAGGAGGTTAAAGACCTCTCAGATCTCAATGCCCTCCTCCGCGCAAACCGTAACCTGGAAAACCTCCTCAATGCCGAACTAATCGAGGCAGTGTTCCGTACACACGACTCCAAACACGCCCGGAAATTCCTCTTCAGCACCGCCAGTCACGCAGACAAGCGCACCTGCGAGACCCTTATCTACAAGCGAAGGATCCTGGACCTAGCGCACTTCCACACGGGTGCGGTCCTACACGACGCGATATCGGACGACAATATCACCGCACTACGCACCCTACTAGGATGCTCGGGTATCAACGTGAACGAGCTAAGCTTCTCCGGCAGCTCGACCTTATTCCATGCCGTCAAGTGGAGGAATATCCAGGCGGTGCAAGCGCTCCTACAGAGACCGGACCTGAACGTCAATTTTCACTCTATCGTCTACAGGTCTGCCCTTCGTGTCGCTGTCGCCGAGAACTACGAGGAGTTGGTTTTCCTACTACTCGCAGATCCAAGGATTGATGTCAATTGCCGCGGATACCATGGTAGATCGGTGCTGCATACCGCCGCACGCAAGGGCCTTGAGTCCATTGTCAGGGCGCTTCTGAATCACCGGGATATCAAAGTTAATACTCAGACAGGCAGTGGTGACACACCGTTGCATTTGGCAGCTGCAGAAGGGTTTTCGGCCGTGGTTCGGTTGCTGATTGCCGACGAGCGAGTCGATGTCAATCGGGAGAATGTACGGCGGTGTTCGCCGTTGCAAGAGGCGGCGTACAGGAGGCAGCAGAACGTCGTGTCCATCCTTCTAAGTGATGAGAGGGTCAGCACCAGGTTTGCGCAGCGAGACCAGCTTCCCCTCTATAGCAGGGTGAGACCTTTTGATGCCTCGTGAATGTAAAGGCGCTAATTGTTTGTTACAGCGATCAATGTTTTCTCACCACCCAGCAGCCCTTCGGGGAGAGCACTGAGAGCCAAAAACTCTCCAGTTCCCGCAACTTGTGGCTGGAAGGGATGGACGGCAATTGCCCTGATATACCCCAAAATACTACTCTACAGTAACTGGCACACGGAACAATCTCCAAGCGAAATCTAACTAGGCTGTGAGACGAAACCCCTCGCATCATATACCCCATCATACACTTTCAGGCACAGAATATTACAAAAATCGTACAAACAGCCCATACTCCCAAACCCTCGAGCCTTGTACTAGACCCACCCAAGTAACTAATCAGCCAACTTTCCCAAAGTCAAGCAAAACCTGTCCCCCCAACCAAACCGACCAAACCCAAGCCACACCCAAGTTGACTCACCGAACCCAAGCCCATCGCAAAACTTCCCAACACCCTCTCTCTCTCTAAGCCAACTCACTGAACAAACCTAACTCTAAATGCCCGCAACCCAGCCATCTCGGCGTATTCACGATCGGTCACTCGGTTCTTTATCCGGTTCGAACGATACTATAGTCATACTATTGGGGACGGGCCCCGGTGCCGACGGTCCAACTCAGGTGGTTTGCGACGCCCCTTGCTAACACAAAATTGCCCTGGGACAGCTTTTTTCAAAACTTTTTCTTATTATGTTTGCACATTTCCACTGCTAGTCTAGGTCATTAAATACCAATGTCACCCTGCAGGGATCTTATCTCTCAAGAATGACAAAATGTAACTACTCCACTGATGTAGCATTTACGAGAGAGTGGGAGATACATAAAAGTTAATGACTGAATTTTGACATCCTATATAATCAACAGCCACCCAGAGAAACAGAACACGAACCAGAAATCCCTACAAAAATACATGGAAAAATTCCTGACGAAAAGCTGACAGGGATGCTACACTGCTGATGCTAACGAGCCGTTTTTTTAGGGCGGGACATCCCAGCTGGCAGCTGAGCGTCCTGAATGGTATGACCACCATAATATGTTTACATTGCGTACCATACGATATGATACAGTACTGTACAGCACTGCAACTTACCATAAACACACCAGACTCCCTTATCTGGCTAATGATGGCTATCAAAGATATGTGCAGAAGACCTAGGGAGATAAAACTAAGGATCGAAGGGGAAGATAATAGGACTGTGGGATTGGGAAACGAGAGATGAGAAGATCGGGGCCCGGCAAGGACTACACAGCGAGCTCGGCCTTGCATCCCAGAGACATTTCTTCAAAGTAGGCTTTCATGAACCCTTTTCTCCCTTTCTTTTAACGCCAGTTGTATACTTGCCCATATCCTATCACGCATGAAAGGACCATACTCTTAGCTACCAATGATTAACGCCCATAATCCCCCTTCTCTTAAAGGCGTGTTAATTTCTACAACGCATTAAACATTTAATAAATGATAGCAGTATTACTATATCCCCGCTATCCTTAACCTTTTAAGTCGAAAATCAAACACAACAGGATAAGTATCAACAGGATAAGTATTTATTCCTACATTGACATGATGTGAAAATCCCTGGCTGGCGTAGTTGGTTAACATGTTCAAGAAACAATTAAGTTAACCTCCCATGCAATTAGCAGGAGCCCAGGAGTTCGACTCTCCTCCTCAAAGGAGAGTTATTATCAAACGATCCGTGACGTAGGGTAGGAATACTGCCCTACAGGAAACTGGGAGACTGAAGACCTTAATTAAGCCTTCTTTAAAATAGAGCTATAGCGTAAATTAGAACCTGCTACGAGGTGGTATTATAGAATCCGACTCTAGACCGAGGTCTGCGATCGGCGGGGTAGCAGAACAAAATGAAACAAAAAAAAAAAAAAATTTCAAGTTATGATACTTTTTATTTTAAAAAGTTGCTTTCCTTGCCATGATTTGGGGGAAAAGAGTATAATAACTGCAAATACCGAACGCTATCATATATAGACTTCCTAATGAATGCCACTACTGGACTTAGGAACTCCAGCTTGTACAGTATATACTTTTTGTCCAAAATCAGCTACGATATCAGACCGATCCACGAGTAGCCAGCCAGCCAACCCAATCGGATCCCCCTCCTTTTTTCCGCCCTGCCCACAGTACAAGTAAGGAATAGCGAGCTATCCCTATCAAGCCAGGTCGAATAAATACCAAAAGGGAGAAAAAGCGCCACCAGCCTACTGTACAAATATCGAATGAGGCCTCCTTCCAATACCTTCTCCACCCTCCGATTCAACGATCACCAGTGGGCTCACGCTAAAAGTCCCAAGCCCAGAATAGCTTAAAATAGGCATACGAAGTTAAGCAAGATCAAGGAAATCATTCCCAGTCCCCCCCTCGCCGTCTCGAGCTACATATCATACCTCCCCTAGTATCATATTTATCTTGTGTGCGTGCTAGGTCGGGCATTTCTGGTACTTGGAGAGTCGAGCAGAACTTACGCCCCCCTCCCCCCCCCCCCCATTAATCCAAAACATAAGACAAGGTAAATGTGTATAGTATTCCCTTCTAAGCTAGTAATATAGCACTGCACGGTATTACGTTCCTACAGTACCACTTCACCCTGACCAACTCCTTTATTCTAATATAACGGTTCTTTAATATTATAAAACATCTGTCTGCAACATTATCTACCACAGTCACCTAAACAGAGCACAGTCCGCCTAGCCTTTACTCTCCCAGATCAATCTTTTTTTTCTTTCTTTTTTTCTTTCTTTCCTTTCCTTTTTCATCCCAACTCTTCCCCAACAGAAGTGACCACTTACTACCAAAGAATCACCAGACATTCCGTACTCAACTTAAACGATACCATTAAATTTTCATTCTATCATACATCAAAACGTACCATAGACTTCTAAATATGCGCATCAGTACCAAGCAATGCATACATAAATATCATAACCCAAACATACATGATAATACACTCCGAACCCCCAACCAAAAAACAGAACAGAACATACCAGAAAAATAGGTGATCCATACTGCATCAACTTCAAACCTCAAGTATGATATATTCAAGCGGGAACCCGGATGAAGAAGGAAAAAAAAGACTATCGCAAACCCAACTTAACTGCCCAGTCTACTAGGTAAACGAAAAACTCGGATGAAGTCATAACGTTACTATCTAATTACACAGCATATAATTTTCCCTTTCACCACTTGGATATCCACCCACGCCCATACCTTCATACCGGTATTCTCCCCCACTGGCGTCACATAATCCCGCTAGCCAGCGCAAGCATCAAGTAGAAAGAAAGGGGGGGGGGGGGAAGAACTCAATTATCACCACTCGGATCACGACCTATCATACTAAAACTACATCACTGCCCGCAAGTAACGCTATAAAAGAAAAGTGAAAATGAAAATGAAAAACTAAGTAGTAAGTAAACTCAGAAGAGTAAAGAAATAATAAAAATAGACTGTTCTGTTTTTTTTTTTTCTTAAAAAAAAACAAAGCAACACCAAGAATCAAACTTTTCACATTTCCCTCGGACGAATAACAAACAACCCATCAAGAAATCCATCAAGAAATCGCCTAAGGCGAAGAAGAAAGAAAATAACAACAGAAGACTACCTAACCTCTTGCAACCTCGCTTTGTAATATGCCAGTCCCAGATTCACCGTCTTGCGGAGGAACTGGTCTTCAGTGAGAGGGAGTTCCAGGAGTTTCGGAGCTTCGGATACCTGATGATTGATTGACGTTAGCATAATATTTCACCCCAAATGACAAGAAAATTGAAAAGGAGAAAAGGGCGACAAACCATATCCTCGCTCTTAAGCACCCAGCTTCCAACAACCCCTGCCATCTCTCTAACCGCGACGTTCTGCAGAAACCCCTTCCTATCGGCGTTCTTGAGGCCTATGAGTAAACGCCGAGCAAGGTCCTTTGGGCTATTCGACTTTGGCAAACCCTTCTGCCCCGGAGCATTCTTGGCGGGTCCGAGGTGCAGCTTGCCGGAGAGGACGTATTCTTGAAGGTGAATGTAGTCGAGGTAAATCTGGCCGCCCAAGTTCCACTTGTCGACTAGGTCGACGTCTTCGAACTTGGCAAGGGTGAGCTTAAGAATCTCTAAATCGCCAGAGATGACAGCTTCCGGCGCAACCTTCTTAACGACGGTCTTGTGCGCTTCGTTCCAGGCTTGCGCGGCAAGGAGATACTCGGCCTCGAGTAAATGGCGACCGGCGGAACGGGCCTGCAAGGCGCGGGCTTCGTAGATCCAATTTTTCGGGATTAGAAGCGTCTTCTCGAGGAATTCCAGCTTCTTCCCGACATCGGCGCCTTCCGCGGACTCGAGCTCATCGATGTGCTTACCTATCACATTGCGGACGGCGGTTTCACGGCTGTCAGTGTCGGTAAGGTGAAGGAGGACGAAGATTGCCCATTCCCACATCCCGAGAGTCTCAAGCTCGCCGGCGAAGTCGATGGTGATTTGGTCGGCCATACTTCCAGCGATGAACTCGTCTGTGCCGTCGATCCTCCTGTGTAACTTTCCGCCGCTGAAGTCTCTGATGCCCTTCTTCGCGAGAATGGTGCGCAGCTGCCAGCTGAGTCTGTAGTCGATATAGCTGGTGGTCATGTTCATTGGTGCGAGGACTTCTTCAAGATTGAGCTCGCGATCGGCATAGAGCTTCAAGAGACCCCAAAGAATATCAATTGCGCCGTCGTGGGCAGGGTTCGCCTCCGTGTGATACCAAGGCTTAGGAGCGGGAACAGCCTCGGGATACTCTCTCATGTCCGCTTCATAATCAACAACCGCATTCCCGATTGGCTCCTCCTCGGGGCATCCATACCACAGCTTGAGTCCAAACCCACGTTTCCAGTCAAGGCTAAATCGATCCGGAATAAAAAAGCTGGGAGCAGCATCTTCTGGAGGGCCACGAACACCTTCAGAGTAACAAGTATTACCAGCAAGTAGCTCATAAAGAGCCCTAATAGGAACCGGAATCTCGGCAAGTACACCCTTATTTTTCCACTGCTCGAGTTGCTTCTTGATAGACGATCTGAGTTTGGCATCACCGCCAACCATGGTGATCAAATTAGCAAGTCTGAAATCCCCAGCTTCGAGAAGAGAAGCACAAGCTTGCTCGATCCTGTGGGCTGTCAAATGAGCAATGGCAGCTTCTTCCAGCGTAGTAGCGCCATGGACATGTTCGTCGGCGGCGACTTCAACCAAAGCTTCCAAGAACTTAGACAATCTCTCCTTGCGGCAGGTCTCTTGCATGTACTCAATCATCTCCTGCGACTCCTCCTCCAAGGCCAATTCCCGAGTGATAGGGTCCCAGAGCACACTGGCAAGTTCCCAAACGCTCTTCTCATGTTGACTCGCAGGATCGTCAGGGCTCCAGCTAAGCTGGGTAAAAGAATGAAAGAGTGTATCCATCTGAAGCTCGGCGACAGGAACATTGAATTCGTCCCGTTTGATAGCAGTCGCTCGAAGTTGAAGCCGCAAAGGCTCAGGAGCACCCTGGCTCTCGGAATCCTGCACACAATTAGAATCCGCTTCAAACGTATAGAACAAGAAATCACAAACCTGAATAGAATACTTGAGCTTCGCAAGCTTCAAGTCAGTTCTGTAATTCCTCCTCCGCTCTAACCCCTCCAAGTCTCCGAAATAAATGATAGATCCATCCTTCCCCCAAACCGGCTTTATGGCATTCCGCCATCGCTTATCATCCGACTCAGTATCAACGTTGCCTTTATCGTCCTTCGTTGCTGTCCACGCGCTTTCATGCCGGCACCTAGAGGATGTAGGAGACTACAAGTAAAGAATAATTTTCAGTTATATAATTCAGTTTTGCTTAACCTTACATGAGAATAAACATTGGAATATTTTTGATTCCGGGGGAAGGAAAGTCGATACACGTATGCAAAGGAGAAAACCGAAACAGCAGACGTCGTTAAAGAAAAACAAAAGGGTAAAGACGGCTCAAACCTCAACTTGATCCCACACTGCCTTTCCCTTTCCCTTCGTAGAATTTCCATTTATCCCGCTTGCCCCACCGCCATAAAGATCATTCGCCAAATCCAATAACCCATAACTCATGGGCTCAATGTTGAATTTCTTGACCGGGCTATTGGCAAGTTTACGAGTAGAAGCCATGAAACTCTCACCACCAAACCTCCTCTTTTTAGGACTAATAGTATTGTTTAATTGTTCAGTCCAGTCCTGGCCCATAGGCAATGGCTTCGCGGGGGTATCTTGAGTGATCGTATCTTCCTCTTCGCCCTCTTTCACGGGGCTCAACATGTAGGAATCGGCAAGCACTAAGGCTCCCGTTACATCTCCGTCTGTTTCGTCATCCATAATGATAGTGGTATCAACCTCCTCCTCCTCCGACTGGTCCGACTCAGGCTCCGCGGGTTCATCCACATCCTCAGCGCTACCCACGGAGCCTTCACCTAAAAAAGACTGATCCATAGTAACATCTTCCTCCTCCTCCTCCGACTCTTCGTAAGTCGTCTCCCTATCACTACGGTCCAAAAAAGAGCCGTATCGATCACGGTTGGATCTCGACGTAATGGCGCTAGAACCGAATTTCTTAAAATCGAAAGTATCGTCATAACTGGATGTGTTGTCAACCCCGCTAACATCAGCGTCCATACTGCTCTCCTCGTCACCATCCCATAACGAACTACCAGGGGTCCTAGTTGGGGTGGGAGTTTCGCCTGTAGGAAGCATTGTCGACTCATCAACGGTATAATCACCACCTTCCTCCTCGTCATCACTCTCAACGAGTCCATAGGTAGTAAAATGACGAACGCGGAAGATCCACATGCCCTCGTTCGCAAGGTAGTTAACAAACTCAGTGTCCTTGATGCTCTTCAACCGACGGATATGAGTGATGTAGCGAGGATGCTCGGGATCTCTGATTTTGCCACGCTCGTTTTTAGAGACAGGGAAACAGTCCTCGAGAGTGATCGTAGCAGGCACATTGAGGCCTTTACCGGGAGGTGGCTTAGGCATAGTTTCAGGGTAAACGGTGCAAACACGCTGGGCAAAGAGAACAATATGGCCGGGGATTTTGTCGATGTCCTCGATATCAGAGATGTCCACAGGATTGTCGAATCTAACTTGCCCATAACCGCGGCGTCCGATGGTCAAGTTCATAACCCGTTTCTGTTGCTCTTTCGGTAGAATCTTCAATTTCGAAGCATTAGGCACCATCCAGTAAGTTCCAGGTGACTTATCATCCTTCGGTTTTTCGGGGATAATAGCAACCTCGTTGCCAACAACGGGTGCGTCACTCGCAGAGGTAGATCCATTGGATGTCTCCTCAACCTCCCTTAATCTCCGCCTCTCAGGAGTGCTTCTCAAGAAACCCATCTCCTCAGCCGTGGGGGCAGGCCCAACCGTCTCTTTTCCCTTGGCCGAAGTAGTTCCCACACCAAAAAGCTCATCTTCGCCCCTGCGATTAGCTGCGATATCAAAGCTAACAGTCTTCTTAAGTATACCCTTGGTTCCACCCTTGGCCGCAAAGTCCGAACTACCGGAATTATCCTTTCGAAGATCTTGCCCACCGGAAAACAAGTCCTGATCCCTAATCTTCTTGTCTATGACCAATCTCTTCAAACTGGCAACCCGACTTGAGGTGTTGGGGGTGAATGAGCTAGAGTTGAGGATTGAGTCATCCCCATCGAATAAATGCAGCTTGTTGGTCGATGAAAACGAGCGTCCCAAACTTCCACTATTCCCAAGCGTGGCATGACTACCAGACGAAGCAGCAAAAGGTGAGCCGCTTCGGGAGAAGCTATTTCCAAGGCGGGGCGCAAGAGATGGCTGTCGAGGCGCGATTTTATAATGAGGGATCATGGCAGCTTTCTTGGTCTGGACACTAGAGCTCAGTGGGGTAGCAATAGGACCCATAAGAGAGTTTGGTACGTTGCCCAAAGATGAACCGAGCACAGGGTTGACATAAGGCGAATCCATAATTGATGCAGTAAGACCCTGCTGCTGTTGTTGGCCTTGAAGACTATTTCCAAACTGACTACCAAACAGACTATTGCCGGCCATCTGCTGCTGTTGTTGTGGTTGCTGTTGTTGCTGATTGTTGAAGAACCCACCACCCGTAGAAGTATTCAGTTGGGAGCCAAGAGCCGAGCCTCCGAAAAGGTTGCCACCGGTTGGTGCAGGAGGTCCAGTATTCGAGAAGAGCCCACCGCCCTGCATGCCTGGTGGTTTGTTGGCGTTATTGCCGAATAACCCTCCACCCCCAGCATTGGCACCAGCCCCACTCCCAAACAGCCCACCCTGAGAAGGTTGGGCAGCTTGACCACCCCCAAACAGCCCTCCAGCTGTGCCTCCAGTAGCAGTAGCACCGCCTCCGAATAATCCACCGCCCTGAGCTCCAGTAGATATGGTAGGAGGACCAAATGGCTTATTGTCACCACCGCCAAATAGCCCACCAGCGTTCTGTTGCTGTTGCTGCTGGTTATTGTTTCCGAACAACCCGCCTCCACCCGCAGTAGTGGTAGCCTGAGCCGCACCAAAAGGAGCACCGAAAGGAGGTTTATTTGGCTGAGCTTGATTATTATTTCCAAATGTACCAAAGGCGGTTCCACCTTGGTTTTGGCCGGCAGCTCCAAAAGCACCCCCTGCTCCTCCAAATCCAGTACCAGCCTGCGCTGCCCCGAAGGCAGGAGTAGTACTCTGAGCGTTTCCAAATAATCCACCCCCAGTAGCAGGTGCATTGTTCCCTTGCGCATTGAAGGCAGTATTCGAAGCACCACCTCCGAAGCCAGTACCAGTGTTCCCAAAAGAAAAGGGTTTCTGTGCTTGTTGGTTGTTGTTAGCGCCACCAAACAAGCCGCCAGTTGCGCCAGTAGTCCCTGCAGCTCCAAATGTGCCGGTGGTATTGCCTCCTCCGAAAGCACCAGTAGCTGTGTTGTTGGCACCAGTCCCGAACAAACCGCCACCACCACCACCGGTTGTGGCGGTATTATTGGTAGCACCGAAAAGACCTCCAGTAGCAGGCTTATTAGCACCGAATAGACCACCACCACCACCTGTCTGAGCACCGCCAGTACCAAAACCACCCCCAGTGTTGGTTGCTCCGAAAGGGGCAGAAGTGGTGTTATTATTGGCTGTATTGCCAAAGAGGCCTCCACCAGTTGTAGCACTAGTATTCGTCGCTCCGAAGCCTGAGGTGTTGGTGTTTGTAGCTCCAAAGGTGGCGCCAAACTGGGTTGGTTGACCGAATGCGCCGCTATTGCCCGAATCAGTCCCGTACCGGCGGCCCTGGACATAATCTTGAAGTCTCAGTTCCTAGTTATTGGTTAGCTCTGCGATGACTGAGTGGGAAGATTTCCTGTGAATGAAGAACGTACCTCTAACGACCAATTCTTATAAGCTGGCATGAAGGCGATCGTCTGGAAGTGATTGGTTGTACCACCCTGTGCTTCCTTCTCCGTAAACGCAGAGTATGGGGGATTTGCCGTCCCAGTTAAAGGTCCTTGGCCAGTCCCTGAACTAAATCCAATCCCTGTGTTTGCAGCTCCCCCAAATGCGCCTCCGGTACCCGAGTTAGCAGTCCCGAACAAGCCACCCGTAGCTCCCGCAGTGGTCGTCGTGGGACCAAAGGTAGGTTTCGAGCCTCCGAAGAGTCCGCCTCCACTAGTGGCCGCCGTATTCCCACCACCACCAAATACATTAGAGGCATTACTGGCAGCACCAAACCCAAACCCAGAACCACCAGATGTTGTATTACTAGCATTATTACCCCCAAAGAGACCGCTTGATGCGGGTTGGGTTGTCCCGCCAAATGGTTTAGCAGCACCAAAGGGGGATGCTGCCGCGTTGTTTGTCGCTCCGAAGCCTATAGGAGTACCAGGAATGTTAGATTTCGACTTATCCATAACGAGTCAAGTCCCCATCAACTCTACGATATCACAGCATAGCACACAACAAGTGGTTACAGCTCTATATTGTGTTGGGCCACTGCCACCGCTATGTGTAAAAGGGGCAAAGGGAATGTTCGCGATGGTTTCAGAAACTTGCAACAGCAGGAGCAGACGATAGAGAATCAAGACAACATGAGCCTTATGGGCCGCGAGACATTTGCATATACAAAAGCAGATAATGATAGCGACGACGACGACGATGATGGAACAGATTTCTAGAAGTACCTCCACTTGTACCACCGAAGCCGGTGTTGGCTGTAGTCGCAGCGCCGCCGAAAGCATTAGACGTGTTCTGCTGCTGGCCAAATCCTCCACCAGTATTGCCAAATCCTGGAGAAGAAACAAGCAGGTGGAGAAGTTAGTCGAGATTGAGTTCCGGAGTGTAATGCATGCAATCATCATCGCCATCCATCGCCGCCAGAATCGCAGAAAGAAACATCGGCCACCCCTTCGCGTGGAGAAGGAACCTCAAGACAACGCGCTCCAATCATATCACGGTTGAAAGCATTCCCCAGGATATACATCACGCAAGTGCCCATATCGAAGCGAAAGAAGGAAAGAAAGAAAGAAAGAAAAGAGAAAGAGAAAGAGAAAGAAATCAACACGGCAGAAGAGAAAGTAGAGGCAAAATAAAATACTCGGGAGAATAGCAAAACGTACCTGTACTAGCCGGTTGGCCAAACCCCGTTCCAGTGCCAAACACGCTTCCACCAGTATTTCCAGCCTGATTATTGTTGTTGTTGTTGTTGTTATTGGTCCCAAATCCTCCAAAGCCTCCGCCCGTGCCACCACTGGCCCCAGTTCCAAACATCTTTGGAGTGGTTGCTGGGTGGCGGTTGCGTTGGTGGTAGATGGAGGAAGATGATCACGAACCCGTGAACTTTGTGTGTGTGTGTGTGTGTGTGTGTGACGTTGTGCAAGGAAAGGAGACGCGCTCGAGAATTCGCCAAAGTAGATTGTATAGTTGATGCCTTTGATGAAAGAAAGGATAATGAAAAGGAAAGCAAAAAAGGAGAAAGAGTGGACTTGCAAACGTGGCAAAGAGGAAAGGTTTTTGGTAAGAGGGGAGATGGGAGATGGGAGATGGGAGATGGGGGGGAGAAAAGGAGGAGGAGGAGGAGGGTCGAAAGAATTATTAAATGGGGAGAGAGGGGCGGTTGGACGGGAGCCAGTCGTATTGTTAGGGGGGGAAGACGAGCGAGGTTTTGTGGTTGCCACACCAAAAAGAGTCAACGAAGAAGAGTTGTTCGCAACATAAAAAATAAAACCCGCCCGATGGCCTGAGCTCAGCCTTGCTGACTGATGGGGCAGGAAATTGTTAAGACTCATACCTACAAGTACGCAAGACAAGCGTATGTCTCCCCACTCTTGATTGGTCAAAACCCAAACTTTGAACCCAGAGTCATAGAGGATCACACCCGTTTCCTGTTTAATGCCTTCCACTAAATATGATACCGTAAAAACTCGTTAAATCCGCTATCTGGGATCGGGCTTGGCTATGGCGCAAGAGGGGTGCCAAGAGATCGAGTGACTGGGAGTGATGCCGAGATTAGAAAACTCGCACAGACTGTATCAAACACGGCGTGAGTCAGTAGAAGGATGATATCGTGTCGTATAGAAGAGCAAATGGAAAGGATTAAATAGAGTTTAATGAGTATTTCGTATTAACCTGCTAGTGAATAGAGTTTGACAATGACTGTAAATTTTAAAATTGTAAAAGGTAGTCATGACAATAATGACTCGGAATCATGAAAGATTTTTGAGTCGAAGTCAGTATGAGACGAGAATGTAGAAACGACCAAGGGGAGGATAAAGTCCAGTATGTAGACTGTGTAGAAGAGAATATAGAAATAGCAAAGAGCTTGTACCAGAGAAAATGAGTCCAATTCGAACAACAAAGAGCCAGCGCCGGGGACCAAAAGCGAAGTCAATTAAGCAGCGGACCTTTAATTCTGTCGATTTAAAGCCAATTCAGCGTCCTGAACGATCGTATAGCCAATATCAAAAGCTAAGAGTACTTACCTTCCTGGAACACCACTCGATTCCCCTTGCCCGGCCTGGAGAATATCGTCATCCTACCCAGCAAGAAGCGGCCGATCTCTATCAGATTCCCCAGAGAACAATTAGTGATTGGGTGCGAAATAAAAAGAAAATCGAAGGGATAGGAAAGAACTCACCGCAGCGAAAGGAGGAAACAGCAGGGTTTACACGGCGGATCCTATGGCCACAGCTTGAAGAGCGGTTATATAGTGAGTTTATTGAGCGACGGGAGGCAGGACGTACTGTTCGGCAGAGGTGGTTTCGCATACACTCCCAATTCCTATTTCGAGAAATATATCCAAATGCCAGTTCAGCACTTTTCCGATTCAGCAATGGGTGGTTTCGCGCGTTCCTTGGTCGCCATAAAATTAGCCTTCGGAGTATCACCAAAAAAGCCCAAAAGATTCCTTCCGATTATGAAATACTTGTAGTTAACTGGCTACGCTTCAACCGACGAAACTCGCAGCCAAGGAGCAGCCGATACTGGGAGGTGGCTATTGAGCATCCGGTTGGCCGCTACGAGCTCTCTAACATTTGCAACCTCGACGAAACTCCAATCCCTTTCGAATATCTTCAGGGCAAGACCTACGACATTACCGGAGCGAAGACCGTTTGGGTGAAGGAGAGCAAATCCGGATGGGATAAGCGGCAAGCTAGCTTGGTTCTATGTGTCTTTGCCGATGGTGTTCCCAGAATTCCACCGATGATCATTTTTCACGGGACCGGAACTAGGCTGGGCACCGAGAAACTACGTTATCATCCGGGGGTTTTAATTGAGTATAATGGTACAGCTTACATGAATGATACTCTATTTGAAAGATACATCACCAATCACTTAGTTCCGGTGCTTGGTGGTCGCCCAACCCTATTTACACTCGACTTAATGGGGTCTCATAAGACCCCAGCTGTCCTTGAGCTATTCCGGAACAACAACATCACCCCTTCCCTCATCCCCGCCGGATGCACCAGCCTGGTGCAGCCCCTTGACGTCTCCATCAACAAGCCATTCAAGGAGCTTATGCGTGACTTGACTGATGAGAAGATCTTTGAGTTGGAGTCGGCTGCTGATTTTGAGAAATGGACACCCCGCGACCGACGAGTTATGACAACTCACTGTGTCGGAGAAGCCTATGCTCAGTTTCATGCTGAGAAAGCAAATGTAATTGTTAGTTCTTTTCGCAAATTAGGCTTGTCACTTCCGACTGATGGCAGTTTGGATCATGAATTGGATATCAAGGGATTTGAAAACTTGGAAATTGGCAATTGGCAAGAAGATTTAGGCTTACTTGATGATAGGGAAGATGTAGGAATAGAGGGAGATGAAGTTATAGAATTTGTAAACTAATTGTATAGTATAGTATTGTATTTATTATTTGATTTGATCGTTGATCTTTATTGTTCGTTGATCGTGGGTTGACGTCGAACACATCTAATTCCGGCATCATGGCCGGTCACTCGATCTCTTGGCACGATTACGCATACCCTATTTGCGCCATAGCCAAGCCCGATCCCAGATAGCGGATTTAACGAGTTTTTACGGTATTACAAGTACTTGTACACGTACTTGTATCATAGTTGTCCTAACATGAGAAAAAGATGATGAGTGTAAATTTATACAATGGATTTGTCTAGGCCCTTATCACCTCTCATCCCAACTCTTGTGCCCTTCTGTAAATTACCGTAGCCCCCCATCACCTGACACACCGTACTCGGGCGCAAATCAAGTACCGCCGTACCGGTATAGTATCATACCAGTAATATTCGAAATGAGGGCGCGACAACACCGATCGCCCATCATCAATTACGGTATTGTTGCCAACCTCGCTACGATAATACTTGTACCCATTTTTCCTATTGTGCCACCACAACAACCGCAACCGCTACACCAAAAAAAAAAAAAGCCTTTTTTTATAATTCTTTTGTTTACATTTTTTTGACCCAGAGGCTGTATTGCAGAATAATTATTATTTTTTATTATTTTTCCCACCAAGAAGTTGTACTACCCCCTCACTTGTTGATGGTGGATGATGGGGCGCGATCGTTGATGAGGGGGAGGTCGGTATCGTGAGCATTTCGAGTATCATACTGGTACGGTACTTAATTTGCGCCCGAGTATGACACAAGTCCCCCCCCCTCATTACAAGGCCAAATTCTGTCATTAAACACAAGGACCGAGTGATCTTGCATGACATCTCACGGTCTGGAACGCTATGGGAACCCCGATTCCGAGGATTTATTCCCTCAAGATTCAGTCCAGAACACTATCGACTCCCCTTCCGAGGAGTTCCAATGAGTCGAACGTACAGCACTCATAATTTATTGCTCAAAATCATAAAATTACCGACAAGGCATACCCATCGTAAAAGTCATAAAATGAAAAGCAAAATCCGGGCGAAATAAATCGATGCCACCGGCAAGTCCAATTCAAGAAACAACACAATTGGGGCCTTGCCCTCCACCCATACCAACATCAACAAAGTCACCCCAGAAAACTACTGCTTCGAACGGCCTGAGGCGAACGATTCCATCTTTCACAGTGACCTTTCCATCACCGTAGGTGCCAATTATTACTTCTGGTTTTTGCAACAGCCCCTCTTTCCCAAACTTTCCCTCTTTCAGGTCCCACTCCACTTCCGCTTCACCGGTAAAGTTCATGACTACAATAACAGCAGCTTTACCGATGCCTGGATCATGATAACCGTAGCGCTTATATGCAAAGACCTTTTCGTGGTCATGAGAAAGCATTTCGAAATCCCCGTACACGATAATATTCTTGTGATCCCGACGGAGGCTAAGGAGTTTCGTGTAATAACTGTACACACTGGACGGAGAGCCAATCTGTGCTGCGGCATTCCATTCTTTGTAGTCATCATTGACTCGCATCCAAGGCCTACCCTTCGTGAACCCTGCTTGAGGACTAGAATCCCACTGTCACGATGAACAATCAAACCGTCAGTGTTGAAACGTATATTCTTTTTTTGAGCGGTGATCGGCCATGAGGCTATGGTACTGGATTCTAGCAGGATGGGAGTTTGTCCGACGTCACAGGTCATCACTTACCTGAACTGGAGTTCGAGAATTATCTCTAGCCTTTGACTGAAGAGCTTCCATGACGTCCCCCATTTTGCTCGGGTCACCCCCCCTCTCCTCCAATACTCTATTAATCATTAGTATCGATTAATGCTTTATTAATAATGGAAAAGAGTACAAAACTTACTTATTCCAGAAGTTCAAACTTTCAACATCTTGATATTCCTCGATGCCCCATTCCCTGGGCATGTTGCCCATTCCTATTTCCTGCCCTTGGTAAAGGAACAAAGTACCACTCTGCAGGACTAGGAAGGTCGCCATCATTTTGGCCGCCATTTCCCTGGCCTGGAAACTCTTTTCAACAGCATTTCTATCGACGTAGCGAAAGATAGAGCGAGGCTGGTCGTGGTTCTCGTTATAGACTGCGTTCCAACCGTCGTTGTTTATCATGAATGTTTGCCACTTGTTCACGACGGCCTTGAGGTCCGTGAGCTTCCATCGGTGCGGGTAAAACTTGCTCTGGCCTGAGGCGGAGTCCACTTCAACGCTACCAAACGAAAGTAACCCGAGTCAGCACAGGGCGGGCACAAGTAAGAAGAAAATAATGAACCGAGGCGAAACAAACATATCAAATTGGAAGATCATATCTAGTTCCTTTCTTCCCTTAACGCATCTTAGTACCTCCTGTGGGTCAGTAACGAAAGGCATCTCGCCAATCGCGATGGTATCAAATTTATCTAAAACCTCCCTCCTCATCTCCTGCAGAAATTCGTGCAGGCGAGGGCCATTTGCGAAATACATTGACCCATCTTGGTATTCTTCTTTCGGATTAGTGACCGGTGCGTTGGGTAGATCTGGGGTCTTGCTGATGAGGTTTATGACATCCATGCGAAAACCTGCAATTCGCTTCTCGAGCCAGAAGCTCATGATACTGTATACCTCTTTCCGAAGGACTGGTGATTCCCAGTTAAGGTCAGGCTGGGCAGGTGTAAAGAGATGGAGGTAGTATTCCCCGGTTATTTCATCGTAAGTCCAGGCACTACCTATACCGAGGTCAGCAACCTAGATCAAACTTCATAACAAAAGAAGGGTTTAGGAACGGGAGAGGATTACCTCCGAAAACGGAAGCCCAATTATTAGGAGGCCCTCCTTTCCCTTCTGCGTCAAACTTTGGTTGTCTCCAGATGTAATAATCTCTCTTCGGATTGGTCTTGGACTTTCTAGACTCTTTAAACCATCCATGCTAAAGTAGTACCCCACATCAGCCCCACAGTCTAAGGAGGGGGCATCCAGCAACCAAACCTCATCAGAACTATGGTTAACCACCAAGTCCATCACAATTTTCATAGATCTCTTCCTCGCTTCATGCACTAGCATCTCTACATTCTCCAGGGTGCCATATCTGGGGTCTACTCTCCTGTAATCGGAGATGTCATAACCCATGTCCTTCATCGGAGAGCAGTAAACTAACCCCCTCAGTCGTAGATCGCGGAAGAAACGGCAAGGGAATGAGACAAGAACGTACTAGGGGAAAGCCAGAGGATATCGATGCCCAGTGCCTTCAGATAATCTAATTTCTCAATAATACCAGGAATATCACCAATGCCATCGCCATTGGAATCGTTGAAGCTGGAGGGGTAAATCTGGTAAACGACAGCATCCTTCCACCAGGTCCTCTTAGCCCTTTCAGACTCCTGTCCCTTCTTCGTCTCTGCCACTAGAGCAGCCATAGAAGTTCAAACACAGTATTACTCGAGCTCAAAGGGAAGAAATGTAAAATAAGTAAAAAAGGCAAAGGACCTAAAAATCAAAGCTAACAGATATAAAGATAGCCCCAAGGAATGGTAGGAAAAGAAAGGAAGAAGGAAAGAGAAAAAGAAAAGAAAAAAAGTCAGGGGAGAAGGGGGGAGGGGAAGAATCTACGGTACTCGAGTACCCTTCGCAACAACTTTTTACAAGAAATTGCCGCGAGCGGTTGTGGCGACTACCGGCCTAACCAACTCCTAACCTAAGATAAAGCACACCACCCATCTTTCTCCTCACCTACTATTACTACTGCTACAATTGGGCCCTAGCTCAAGTACGGCGCATCGGGGGTCTTGTCCAGTTCTACCCCTCACCCACCTGAGCCTACATCGCAAGCACGATACAAAGCACAAGTACGGCGAAGCCTCCCACTACAAGGAACCCCCCACCAAGCCCCCACACGTCGGTAGCTCCCAAATTAACACCCATCACAAAAGCTCACTCGCGGAGACCATCGGGCAAACCCGATTGGAGAGAGGGGGTTAGAGGAATGTTAGAGGAGGGCAAAGAGGAAGGAGAAATACCTAAATTTAAGACAAGGGGAGAGCGAGCTACGCGTTTAGGCTATAACATCAGGGGCGAATAAAAGTACTGGTCTTGGCAAGAAATAGGGGAACACCATTATCACAATTGGGACTGATATAGTGAGTGTACGAGTACTGCACAAGTGATACGATAGTGTTAATCCATTCCATTAGTGACATGCCGGAGGGCAAGATGGAACGGAGCCGCAACGGAAAAACAGAGCCTTGAGCCTTCAGTTACTGTAGAAATAGACGGTTTAAAATAATAAAAAAACCTTTTTAAAAAAGAAAAAACTAGAGAGAAACCCTTTTTCATCCTCCATCACTAGTGAGCAAAATGCTAGGAGAATGTAAATAAAATAGAAAGAAGAGAATAAAATAAAAGGTAACATCAAGCTAGTAAGTAAGGAAATCTTCTCGTCGTAATTGTGCCTATTTTCCCCCCGAACCGTATCGCCATTTTAACAATGAAAAGCACAATCCCTACAATCAATGCCTTTCCCAGTTTCCTTCGTTCTCATAACCGAAGGAAAATACGAAAGAGGGTAATTGCTAGGGAGGGGCTTCCCTTCCTAACTTCGTCGCGACGCAAAAAAGAGAAAAAATAGTGCAAGGAGACATGAGCAGCAAGTACGAGGATACATAATAATGAAGTGACGAAAAGTAAGAGAAAAAAAGGAAAATATTTTGACGTGTTCCCCTCATTAGGAAAAAGGGAGGGGAATGTTGCTAGATGAGAATAAAAAGAAACGAGAAAATAGTAGAGACGGTAATTGAGCCAGATTTGGAGGTCACGAACAAAAAAGACTCGGATCGTTAGGAGTAAACTATCATAGAAAGCGAGATGGGAATCCAGATCTTAGCCTAGATATAGAAAAGGTACAGAAGAGAGTGAGATGAAATCAGGAAAGAGCAGAAAAACGTAAAATAACCATTCCCGTTAATGAAAAAAAATAAAGGCCTCCGTTACATGAATACATAGCTCCGCCCCCCACCCATTTATTGCGCTGATAAAAATGTATGATTTATGTAATTTGCTACGGCAGTAACGAAGATAGTTTCTGAGGATTGATTGCAAGGAGGAAATAAAGTACTCGTCCGCGTTTATTTTTTGGGGGGAAGATAGATCAGTCGTATCAACGCTATCGCGAAATTGATTCAGTATGAGCTGGCTGAAGACGTGAATCTAAGAATAACTCACCCTTCCACCTCTTCTTCCACTTCCAGCACCGTTACCTTGTTGCTGCGGTGGTTGGAATACCGGGATACCGTAAGGATATCCGGTCATGAGCTGCAACGGATTGAAGACTCCGGGTGTTCCACCCATACCTCCCAGCATCGGGTTATTAGCCATTTGCTGCGGCTGGGGTACAGGAGAGCTACCGGGGTGGCCGGCACGGTACTGATCTTGCGAGGCTTGTCCTCCATTATAGTTTCCCATCGGAGGTGGCATCCCGAAGAAATTTGGCCCTGGGCGTCCCATCGATTGTTGCAACAAGGCCTGATATTGAAGAGCAGGGTTATTGATTCCAGGAGGGCCAGGAGTACCATAAAGTGAGCCTGCGGTAAGGCTTAGTTGCTCAAATGCCCTTAAAGTGACTGGATCAAATCCTCCGTTTTGAGGCATCTGAGAGGCAGCAGCTGCCAAGGCGGCCGGATCGAAGCCGGAAGGGGGAACATTATAAAATGATACTGGCGGGAGATCGCGATTATTATTATGATGATTGTGGTTATGGTTTGCAGGCGAGTTTTGAGATGCTCCCCTGCGATCATTACTGGCATTTGAATTATTGTTGACACTATCTCGCGGGTGGTCCTTCGGTCCATTACTAGTATTGGTGTTATTAGAAACCCCGTTGCGAGTAGGTAAACCAACTTCGTCCATTAATCTCTTGTACCCCTGTGATGGAGTGGCCTTAAGCTTGAGCAGGACGTTCCGGACGTTCTGAACTACTTCGCTCCGCATTGTCTCCTCAAAGAATGGTGTGGTAAGAACCTTGAAAATGAGAGTCGCTCCGCACGAATGATCACTGAGAATATCTTCCAGTACTTTGTCTCCAGGCGAGAAGAATAAGGCTTTGAGTATTGTATCACGTGCCTCTGGTTCGTTCCTCTGATTGATAACCTTTAACACAGTCAGATAAGCAACCTTGTGCGTACAAAGATGCACAAGATGCGGAACCAAACGTGGCGCGAGAACTGTGCGACGACGGGGGAATGTGCAGGTGTCAAGGAACCAAGTTAGTAACAAAGCACCATTAGCATTTGTAGCAAGCTGGACGCTGTGCAAGGCGATAGCAGCAGCAAGCATTCTTTGTTGATCTTTGCTTGCATGATGACTCTCAAGACATGCCCTCATTGCTCGAGCACCGAATCTTCCTTGTGCAATTTCCCACATACGGCTCAACATAGTCTCGAAAATAAAGTCGTTCCATGGAGCACCGAAGCGAAGGCAGCATTGAAGAACGTAATTTCCGTATTGGTCGAGGAACAGAGCAACAGTATAGGGTCGGAGACAATCGCAAATTTTCTGCATTTGAGCAGGGGTTTTGGCGACATCGATGATCTTCTGCCCAGCCCAAGTGCCATTCTTGTCTGTCATAGAAATAAGCATCAAGCTATATTTGACCGAATAATAAAATGTACTCACGAATTCCAATTTCGGCAAGGTGGGGACCGATCTCTACCAACATCGCCTCCTTGATCTCCTCAGAGCAGTATTCAAAGAGCTTCTGTACAACAGTGTTTCCAAGGTAATCTAATATACATTAATTTTCAATCCATAAGATTGTTGATTATTGGGAAACATACCACTCGAGAGTTCGGCAATCTCATCCAACATAGCCATCGCGACCTCCTCAATTTCAGTTTGCGAGCAATTTCCATTATCAATCCGTTTCCTAATATCACGCAATTTAGGCGCGTCATGAACGCGATTATGGGTTGGCTCTGGGATTGGTGGAATTTCAGGCTCAAAGTCCTGGTATTCAACGGCCTTATCGATGTTGGCTCCCACCATCAAAGCATCCTCATGCTCTGCGCCAAATTCCTGTACAATCTTGACGATATCCTCCCTCATGTCGATCAGATCAGGCAATTTGAGTGCCGCGGGGCTGTCACGGGAGTCGCTCCCATTAGCAGCAGCACCATTCGCGTCGCGAGACAAAGCGCCATCCCCAATCGCAGAAGGTGTGGAATCGCCTTGAGGCCCGGGACTCGGGGAACCATAGGCACCGCCATTTGGTGTGGGAGTACCATTGCTTCCGGCTGAGGATGGCTTCGCGAACCCGATTCTTACCGGGCCAGCACCGGGGAAAATCTCCTTTCCATTGAGGCTGCTTCGAGCCTGGACTGCAGAGTCGATGCTGTTAAAGTTGACAAACCCACAGTTCTTGTGGGTAAGAACACGAGCGGACTCGACATTACCGAAACCTTGGAATATATGAACAAGCGATGTTGTGGTAGTCGATGCAGGAATATTCCCAAGCCAAAGTGAACGTGTAGGCCCTTCCAGAGAAGACTCCTCGATTGAAGCTAAGCCCCCTTCTCCACTTGATGGTCTAGGATGCATATTTCCGAGTTTCAAAGTATGATCAGGGCTGTTTGCTAAATCAAAATAGTCTCGGCCAATATCAGCGGCACTTGTCATTGAGTCCAATCTTGATGGCGTGGCCAAATAAGACTTTAGCCGATTGACTGGAGGTGAATCCAGGACACCGGCAGTCCTGGCTCTGGGGCGACTTGGAGAGAAGGGTACGCCGAGAGAGTGAAGCGCTGCCTGGGCAGCCAAGTTAGCCTGAGATGAGGGGGTTACATTGCCGCTTTGTTGTCCAGAATAGAGGTGACGTTGTTCCTCCTCCTCCTCTTCCTCATCTTCGTCTTCAGCATATTGTTCCTTGGCGTTGACAGAATACGAACGGATTCTATTCGACCTTTGAATACCGGCGAGTTCAGAGATAAATGGTTGCAAGGCTGCCGCCCTTTGTCCTTCAATAAGAGTATCCAGGCCCATCGGCTTAGCCAACGTAGCACGAGCAGCCTGAGGGCTGTCCACAAGCCCAAGGTAATCCAAGGTTTTTGGTGCCATATGAGTTCCTTCGTCATCCTTCGAGAACGACGAGTGCGCAGGTGATGAAGGAAGCCCGTTGTTTCCACCCGCGGTAGGACGGCCAGGGGTCCAAGAACTTGCAAAGATAGATGGCCCAAATGGGCTCACATAGTTGGCACGGGGAGGGAGGTTCAGAGATCCGGATCTCAATCTCGAGGCCACAGACGACGACGACGACTGGGCTACCGATACCGGACCATTGTCCACCATCTCAACATTTTGTGGCGAGTTGGATTTAAACGGGGAGGGTGCTGGGGAAGGGCGGCTCGTGGAAGGGATGCCAGGAATAATGGTCGGGGCGGTAGTGAAACCGCCAGGGGAAAATCTAGATGGAACGGTTCCCGCACGAGCCCGACGGTGGACAGTAGAGGCGTAATCGTTTTGTATAGCAGGTGGTTCCTGGTAGCTGCTGATAGGGTTCATCTCCTGGGCCATAGTCTCACGATCTCTCAGAGAGGATGACGGTTGATTTGAGGATGACACCCCCCATAGACCCGGTGGTGCAACACCTTCCTCCGCTTGAATCTCACGGGCTCTGCCGAAACAACCAAACTTCCATTCAGCCTCGTTCAACAAGCAACAGTTTGAAAGATTCAGAGCATGATAAGTAGACTAACCTTTTAGAGAAGAGCCTGCTGCTGCCCGAAGCATCGTAAGATGGGGAACCTGCCCCCATTCTCACATTACTAGCGGAACTACCAGCACCGCTCATGACACCATTTGGATTATAACTAGCCCGTAAAGAATTACTCGACGCCGAATCAGTAGGAGATGTATTTGCTGTGTTGACCCCGGTAGAGGGGCCTGAGACGTGTTGTGGAGCGAGGTGGTTCATGTTGATTTCGGAAGACGACGACATTAGGAATTATGTCTGCAAATGTCCCGTTGAAAAAGTTAGCTGAGGCTCTACCGATTGGAGCTAGCCCGGTAGTGACTAAAAAAGAAAGGGGGGTAAAGGTCTCAGGCCTACCAATGATGTGGGCCCGCCAGTCGGAGAGGCTTGCTCTTTGGTATTTCTAGTTGGAGCGTAAAAAAGGCCGAGGAAAACCTTTCTACAACCGCTATGATGGTATGGCCACAAATTTCGTATCGATGTCGAAAGCACTGGTGCGGCAACCAACGTGACCTGAGAATATCAAGTGCCGAGACCAGTCTATTGAAAACCACCGTGCAATTAACTTTTCCCCTCGAATCCGACCTTTTCCTTCGTAATTATTCCTCTATAGCACAGCTGATGGGTGATATTTTTCGCAGACGTTATTTTCTCTTCTTTTTTTCTTTCTTTTCCTTCCTCTTAGGTAACCTTTTGGGCCGGATCACAGCGAGTTTGCACGCTACGGAACGTCTCCTTCTTCCTCACTGGTTTCTCGAATAAGGAGACCGGCGCTGTCAGTAAGTATGAGAGCCAGGTCGGGACGGCAGTCGACAGTACAGAGATTAGGGAGTCACGGGAAGGCAGCGGGCATATAACACCTGCTGGCTGATGTAGGCAATTCCGCAATCTGTCGCAAAGGAGAAATGTGGGATCCGAAAAAGATTGTGACCGCTGGGGAGTGAAGGGATGGAAAAAGAAAAGAAAAAGAAAAACTAGGGTTGGGTTGCTCGGAAGAAAGTACGACGAAGGGACCGTGTATGCGTTACTGTTGACTACAAAGTCTGGCGACAGATTAAAAAGGGGTGGAGCGACTCAACGAAGAAAAAAGAAAAAAAGGCCGATAGGCGATGAGTGAGAGAGGATGGCCACTGTTGGCGAGACAGGCCTATTGAGGGAGGATTGGGGAGAGAGCGAGAGGAGAATAAATTGGCGGAGACAGGGTGGAGGGGAAGGAGAGAAGGAGGAAGAGGAAGGAACGCGGAGTGAGGAAAAAAATAATTATTAGGGTGAGTAACGAGAAGGAAAGGCGAGAGAGAAGAAGGGAGAATAAGAAGGGTGCGAGGGGGAGTGTGAGAGAAGGGGGGATGGAGTACGGTAGGTAGGTGGGCGACGGGGTGGGAAAGTAGGGTGTGGCAGCGAGAGAGCGAGAGAAAAGGGTCCAGGGGTGTGGTAGGCAGGCAGACCAGAAACAGAGCAGGAACCAAACTGGGGAGCTTGGGAGCCCGAACAGTATTTGTGCTTGATTGATCCCCTCTGTCAATCTGTCTAAAGAAAGTCGTGTGGAAGAGGCACGGTAGATGGCACGGAGTCAGGTCTTCATCAGTATAGGAGAGCTTACTCTGTATTCAGTCAGCGGAGAGACAACTACAAACTACTTGTTTGAAGTTCAATGGATACGAGGGTGAGAAGTGCAATTATCGTAGCTGGGAAGAAATACTACTCGTATGTGGTAGTTCTTTTAGTCTACTGAATAGGGAAAAAAAGAAGGATTGCAGGTATCACGTACTGCACAGCGCAGTAGGATAAGTATTATTCGTGCTTTTGCATATACAGGAGGTACCGGTAATCGATGACTGGAGAGGTTTGCGAGGGAGGATATCCATCAAACCCATCAATCGCTCCATCCATTCCATCTACCTGTCTAAAAAAAATTGGCATCAAGCTATCTTTCCCATACCGGTATGCACCCAGTCATTGAAGCAGCCTGTGCAGCACCAACACGCTGATTTGTTGAATGAACCTCGCCTGCTGCCGGCACCTGCTCGTCCCTACCGATAAATTCTCTGGTTCGTGGGATACAGGAGCAAAGGCGGGCAAACCAAATCAAACAAACTAATTACAAGACAATACAATACATGTCCATAGCTAGAAATCCCTTTTCCTCCTTCAGACACCAACTTCGGAACCAGACCCCGCCTCTCATCATGTCGCTGCTCGAGTACAGTATCATACTCCAACCTTAAGCTGTGCCTTCATCCTCTCTCCAGACAATCTAGCTGGTAAGCTAGATACATTACTTGTCTCTTACCGCCTCCCAGTGGAACATTGGCGTGCTCTAAACCTTCTTTGCCTCGCGATGCTCTTTCTGGCTAGGTGGGATTAGGAGCACATCCGGGCACTCGGACCGAGAAGCTTTTCCCCGCTGCGACCGTGCATTCTTCATCGACTAAACTCCCACTAGTTGGAACGCCATAATTACTGTATGATATGAGCAATCTACAATTACGAAAGGAGAGGTGCTTCTGGCACGAGAGCCATCTCAATCAACCGACCAATCAATCATGCAAACGACATAGAAACTCTCGAACCCGCGACCCGCCCGGACCAGGCTAGACCAGAACAAAACCACATTAACTTACCGGTACGATATCAATTCGTCGGAGTGAATGCTTCTCCCTCCCCGCCGCCGCCTACGGTACGGTTCTCGGCATTAGAACTTGCGACCCCGGTTTTATCCTATGGAAGTTAAGAGTTAATAAGAAAAGAGAAACAACGCTACGGTATTTCCCAATCCCGACGGAAAAAAAAAAGAAGACCGACCGGTCTCGCCATCTTCTTGGTCATTCGGTTGAAGGGAATTTTCAATAAGTTAAACCCGCCCCTTTGTGCGACTTTGATGACTGAGGGAGAACAAGAAAAGGAACGTATTATTTTACGCGCTCCCCGAACATGGATGAAACAAGAGTTTCCCAAACCCAAAATTGACCCCCTCTGTCAAGGCACAGGCACAGTACTAGTACCGCAGTCGTACAATACGGTAGCTGGCCACGGTGGCTTGCCAACCAGCCGGCCCAACACCACCCCTTTCTGCCCAGCCACGATTTTCCTTCTTTCGCTACTGTACCGCACAAGTGCTGGTACCGGTACTTGTGCTATGATAATAACCTGCTCTGATCCTAAACGGACGACAAAAGACAGAACAGAAAGATAAGTAAGAAACATTAGAAGCTAAGTGCGCCCAAAATAAACCAAAACGACACAAGAATGTAAGTCTCACCGGCCCCCACATATCCGCCGTCCATCGCCGCTCAACGTAACCTAACACATAAATCATCTCACACTCCGGCCAGATATAAGCAACTTTGCTCACTTATCATATTATGCCCTCCTCCACCTCCACCGCAAACATGTTACCGGCTAGACAAATCTACAAGTACTTCCCCCCAAAAGAAATCCGATCATAAATGCCCCCGGTAGACCGCCCCAGAAACCCACTAGACTAGCTCAAGCTAACCAAATCCGGCCGTTATCCTCCAACCTGGCCCCCATCTGGACTCGGCACAACAAGTGCTCCTACGGTACTATAGATGAGTTAGAATGACATAGAAAGCCCCGCAGCAACACGCCTCAATATGTGCAGAACGAGATGCAGCATTCTAGGAGAGTTCCTCACAGTTTCCTTTTTGGGAGAGGGGTGGGCTTTGTTGACCGGGTGTTTTTTGGGACGAGTGTAAGGATGGAAGTGTTATGGTATACAGGCCCAGTTGCTGAAAACTTATGTGGAAGTTTTAGTGCGAGATGAAGGGAAGAAGGAGGAGGTGGCATGGATTACGTTGGATCTAATGGGGGGGGGTGAGGGAAAGGTTTGTTAAAGTGATTGTTTGGTGAGGATGGGATGGTTTACTGAGGTTGCCTGTTTGCCTACTTGCTTTGCTCGTGTGATGTGGGTTTTCTTCTGCTGCGCGCTGGTTCGTGGGTAGCTGTGGTTTGGTCTAGGGGTTCATGTATTATTTTAGTATCTCGGATTCACGAATACAGTACTTGTACTGTACCTGATCTTCCTAACGCTTCCTAATGCACTGGGTACCGTATATCCCCGACGTCTGTTTGGGGACAAAACGAGATACGGTGCAATACTGGTATTCCTTGTGCACAGTACTGTACCAGTGCTCTGCCTACCGGTATACCGGTGGTGATACAGTTTTCACCGCCCGTAACAAAACTGGGCGGATACCGGTGTTTGGTGGTGAAGAGGGAAGTCATCAAAGTAGGGTAACAAAAAATTACTCGTTGCCGATCCCTGCTCGTCACCCGCCTCGGGAACAACTTGCACCTTTTTCACCTCACACCATGCTCAAGTACCGATATGGTACCGTACTTATCTAAACTCCTCCAGGCTCTAGAAAATTATCACACACGTAGCCATTAACACTTAAAAAACGGGTCGGTATACGAATCCACTAACTTGGGCCTCGTTAGCGAATCGAGTCGTCTACTGGACTCGGTGATTTTTAAAGCAGCTGGAACATGAATTACCTAGTCCTAAGAGTGGGTTGCGGCTACCGTACCTGTACCGTATTTCACAGATCAGGCATTTGCGGAGGTATGGGTTGTGCTATAACTGGACCACCTACCCTTCCCACTTGCTTGCTGAACTATTAGCACGAGTGCTTGTGTCAGCGCGCCTGAGGACATACCGAAAAATACACTGCTGTTCACTTGATTCTCACACCTTAACATGTATCTGTGGCAGTGCTGTGGTTGGAGAAAATGTATCATGCTAACCGAAGATCGCTGGGGATGGTACTCGTACATCTTCACCAGCTACAATACTGCCACACATACATGCTAGGGCATGAGAATTAAGTGAACAGCAGTGTACGACACAACGAAAGATGGAATGTTTGATGGAGATAAACGAAAAATGATAGGCGGTGGAAGGTTTACTCTTGACCAAGTTTTTCGCTGTGGCGTATCTTTGGTAGGCCCTCGGGTACGTATAAGTTATAGATCAACTTTCCGCCAAATAAGGTGAGGTAAATTTAATATAAGGCAGGTTTGCAGCTACGGTTGCTGGCATGCCGTAACCGCACAAGATACTGAACAGAAGTGATGAGCCGGAGATGGTGATAGTAGTTAGCTAGATAGTTAGTGCACGAGAGCTTGTATGTATCCTGCACGCATGCATGCAACCTTATTGGGATTGCACAGTAATATCGGAGTAAGCCATTCATCCGCACCATATCATATCGCAGCAAACTTGTAGGTATGAAATGTGAGTTTGTGATGGAGACGTTGACTTCGCCTAAGGGCTCGCTTGGCTCGCTAGAATTGACAAAACAAAGAGCTGAATTGGGGGGGGAACCGAGGACGTAAGGCAGTAGGCTAAAGGGTGTTGCAACCTGCCTTTGCTGGCGTAGGAGTGTATGGATGAGGAATCTAGCTACAACACCGTAATCTACTCGTACGGTCCGCCGCCGCCGGCGTTGCTATCGCCTCGCAGGTTCGACGGATCAAGCGGATGCGCACATGAAATCGTCTCGCTGGTGGAGAAGATTGCTATAAGGTGAAAGGTCGTGAGACTCAGGCTTAGTTTCATAGGAGCTTGGCTGTCAGATCTCCCATTGGCGTGGGTGGTTGGTGGGGGCAAAAAAGGAGACAACTGCTTGTCTTAACTATCCTTGCCCCCGTTTGATGCCTTCTACGAAGGTCATTGGGGTAGCGCTATTTCGGAGGGCTGGGGCATGTTGATCGTGCTATTATAAGGATAGTCGTGGGGTGCTAGGGAGTTGGCGTTTAAGATCGTGCGAAGGTCGTTGGCAAGAATTGGAGAGTGGTGATTGGTTGCCGGAGCGTTTGGAGGGATTGATCATAAATTATCACTCAACTACTGGTACGTTTACAGCAAGGCACTATGCTTTATCGGCGACGTCTCTGAGCTACCCTGTCATCCTCTGGCCTTCTCACGTCTAGAAAATTTTTATAAAGTCATTGATATGTCCTACTATTGGTAAGTGCTGACGCTACCTGGCCGACTAAATAGTAAGTAACCTCGCCTCACGGAAGCTACGCCCTATTATCGATCTACCGGTGCTAGTGTGAACTCACCAAACAAACCCCACCCCACCCATCTTATACGTCTCTGGGATGCCCTAGAGCATATGCTGTGAGTACAGTCCTGTTCCAAAAGTTCTCGCACCCCGACTGGTACTGTGACATGAAGGGCCATAATAAATCTGGTATAGAAACTTGTCACGGTACCAGCCAGGGTGCGAGAACTTTTGGAACGAGGCTGTACATAGCACAAAATCAATCACACCAGAGAAGAAGCAAGAGGTTTCCCGAATTCCGCCCTCACCGGCTCATGCATTACCGTAAACTGTATGCAGATGGGCGCCCCCGGCCTCCTACTTACCACCTATCCTTGCGGAACGAGACACGGGGTCACGCTATTCTTTTCCGCCACCTTGTTACTCAAGCACAAGCATGGTACATACTTGTACAGTGCAGACCGCAATAGTGTTTTATTGGGGCTTCATTTTGTGTACCGTACAAAGCGACCTTCCCCCCCAAGGTGCCTCTCGAGTGCCGGCGGTATCCTTGCATGGTAGGCTGAATAGAGAGTTCTCTTTTTTTTGCACCTGACTGCCATTCCGAATCCAGTATACGAAATTCCTGCTTCTCTCCCCCTGAGATTTCCGTTTGGGTTCTCAGATCGCTCCGTTAGGGGAGTAGTTACCACTTGTGGGATTTTGTCACGCACGATATCCGAAATTGGCTCCTGCGCTGTCCGGGGGACGGTAACTAAAGGAGATCAGGATTTAATTTCTTAGCAAGTTGTTATGCCCCGGAATGTGTCGTTGTAAGCACCAGGAGTCTTGAGTGACAGTCTTTCTCTTGTATGGGTGTGGGGGAGAACATGTAAAGTTAGGGTATTTGAGGACGTTATGACTTTTTGGATGCACTGTGTCTATTGCATGAGAAATCTTCGGGCACGTAACGTTCATGCTGATGCGCAGTCGAGCACATAGAATGTTAGTATAAGGTTTCTTTCTCCTCTCAAACGTTTCTTTCAGCTCACTATAATGTTTATTCTATTCAAGCCAGGTACCAGTCGTTCCTTTATTTCTTTTGTTCCTAAGTACTTTCTTTGAATGTCTTTGTTCCTTCTTGTGGAGTCTTAGTCGTACTGGTTAGGCTCAACCGCTTTCCTATTATATAGCTGGGCTGTACTCGTCTTATTATTGAAGTAGCGGTTCACTCAATCAATGATCTTTATTGCTGGTTATTATTATCACTTCTCTCTTGATACAATTGCGCATTGCTACATAGAACCCTCCGTGCATTACGAGTGAGGAGCTGTGATAGCAACGAGCGGTAACGGTGCGCCCCCTTTCCTTCAAGCTGCCATGAACGAAATAGAAAACAAATTACCTCATATATCCAAACAATTCCGGGCCTTCCCGCCCTCCACGGGGAAAGGGAGGGGGGGAGAGGGGAAATAACACTAACGGTCTGTACAACTAACCTCGGGATGAGCTCAGGGTGCGCCTGAAACTACCGCTCTTGTGGAAACCTAATTCCCGGTATGTGTTGCTCAGCAGGAACCTCACGACCCATCGGAGAGAAGAGCGGCTGTTCGATTCTTGTTACACAGGGGCCCACAACGAGAACCCGTTGAAGGCCGAAAGGTACTATGTACCGAAGTGCACCCATGAATATGCGGGGCGGGAGATTTCTTTAGGGGAATTGTTCTCGAAGGTCTGTCTTATCATCCTTGCCTATGACCACCGCTTTCTGGGAAGCTAAAATAGCTATTATTAGATCTGTTATGATTTTAGGTCAAGAGTAGGTGCGCATTTCGGGTCTGGTGGCCTTGGTCCGGGTATATTTCTTTTCTGGTGAGAAACTGAGGTGCTTGGCTGATTGCATTTTTGGTGAACTCCGATGTGCCCTGAGGGTCACTATGGGGATGCGGAATGGTGGAATATTTTTCTTCCGGAGGCTTGCTCTCTGTTTGCATGAAAGGATGGGGTATTTTGCTATCCCCGGGAGGGAACATGGTACTCTGCTCTGAGTCCGGAGCGGCAGAGGATGGGACCGAGGGTGAACATGATATTATATTCGGCACGGTGCTGGGAACGGTGTCCCGATCCTCACCTACGGCGCCAACCTCTTCACTCCCTCTATGCGCTCTGCAGATGGAGAGTCGGTTTTCTGGAACAAAGTCCTACGCTGGGTCAACACTTGCCTGCTATCTACCCCTGCCTCCAATCTCTCCTACAAAGCCTGCATCCCCCCTCTTTTCCCATCCCTACCCTGTCTCAGACGGAGCTCCACTTTCCAAATTGCTGCTCCATTCCAGAGGGCAAAGATGTCCCTGCTCACCTTTCTTCTCACTTCCCATCTTACCTCTGAGAACCCACCGCATAGAGTGCGTACCAGGATCTACTAGATATACCCTGTATTTGTACTCTCTCTCCTCCTCTTCCTCTACTCAATCTACTGCTTTGCCTATTGGGCTTCTGTCTAACCAGGCCTCTCTTTATGCATTTTGTCTTTCTGTTGTTGGTTTATCTTTACTCTTAAGCTTTATGCCGTACATTAAGCCCTATTATGTTTACTTAGTCACAAGAATTTATGTAGGAGAACAGTTGTTTCTGCATTGGGGACTTCAATCATCCACTCGATATTCCCCCCCCCCTTTTTTTTTTGGTTGGTTTTGGTTGTACTACAAGTTTTGTTCATCGCATTGCTTGCAGCCTCGTGCGATGTTCTTGTATTATACCCTAAGCAATCAAACAATGGTTTTACAAAAAGAAGGAATAGAAAAAAAAAGACACTCGGAACGGTCTGGTAAGCCCTTATAGGGCAAGTTTCGAGGTCGGAACATGATTTATAAACCTGCTATACCATATATCAATTCATATAGAATGCAGGGTATCGTACTGTTTCGATGGGCGGGGGTTGCCCAGGGATCACATTAACTTGACGGTTACGGTAGAGCTTTGTTTTGTGGATAAGACACCTGTTAGGCGGATGTGGTAGGCCCGCTATAGCATTCGGCGCTCGGCTAACAAACCCTAGTTATCGAAGACATGGCCTGAGAATTGATCCAGGATGGGCGGGAGAGCTGTAGCTTCCATGTTTCGGATATCAGGCGTAGAAGCGATGCCGATAATAAATTGATTCCCTATAATCGGTTAATTAGGAATAGATTAGTTATAAGATTATAATATTATATAATAGGGGAGGGAATAGCGGAGCGCTTAGAGATTGCCAAAGTTAGTAATGTACCTGGAGAAGTAGGTTGTGTGATGCGAGGAAGTAGGGAGGAGGTGTTCGCTGGATCTATAGATTAAATTTACATCTATATCTTATACCTGGTCTTAAGCTTTCGGAGGGATAATGATATGCCTTCTCTACAAAGTGGAGCTGGTTGGAGCCTCAGAGGGTCCTTGCACTGATTGAAGTCCTGAGAGTTAAATTCCCTGCTCTGGGGCGATGGCATCTGAGTCCCGAGAAAACAAGAGGGTATAGTAATGACTTTAAGAAAGGAATGAACCCTGTAGTATTTTTATGTCTTTGACCTAGATTTGCGAGTGATTCGGAATTGGTTTTGGGGGGTTTACGCCCACGATTCTGTTTGATATTATTAGAAGGATCTCCTAGCAATTTTTGAATTGAGCCTGAACCTCTTCTGGATCAATTTATCCTTTGACCCAATACTGATAAGAAGCGGCGTCGGTGTGTTTGCCAGGTACTGTATCATACAGTGCTCGGTTACATCCGGCCATAGCTTGAGTCGTGGATATCCCATTATTTCGGGTTTAGTCAAGACCACCGAGGCTGCATAGGTAGTCTTCGAAGATTGGTATTGAAATGTGAGAGTGGGGTTCGCAGTTAAAGTGTTTCCCTAGGATGTTGGTGATATAGGTTTCGGTGGGATTTGTGTTTCATGACTCATCACTCGACGGGGGGCAGAGTGCGAATAGGCTTGGAAAAGTTCGCTGAGCAGAAGAGGAACAATCTGAAATTTAGTTTTTGTTTTTAATGAACCTTCTGCCCTCTGCGGGTTGCAATATGATTGACTTCTGAGCGGGTTTGCAAGGTGTCGAGGTCATTGAAAGGGTACATATTTTTCTCCTAATTTTCATCGGTCGTAGTCATTGGGCGGTTGGCATTGAAGGAAGTTAATGGGGTTTATCACAATGTATATAAGGATTTACCAAGAAGAAAGTCAGACTTTCTAGCCATCTTGGAGTGGGATATAAAGTTAGCTCGTATTTTGCTTCTTTCGGAGGGTGTGAACGAGATATCCTGGACGCCGTAGACTCAGTGTTACGAATTGAGTTGGGAGAACGGGGGTGACCATTCTTAAAACATTTTAGTATGGGAATACATATGCATGATAGTCCACAGCTGACACTTCCTACTATAGGAATGGGCAACGCCTCAGTATGAACCTCGGGTTATAGGAGATAGGATGCAGCGATTGATCCATAGAATATTGGATGCACATTGTGATACTTAGTATCTATCTGCTATGAAATTTGTGAAATGTCCCTCTGTTATCTTCCAACCGGATAGGCAGTGGCCTCCCGACATTTTTTGCCACATGTTTGGTGAACTTTCCAAGCCTATCGTCCTTAATGCCGGTATTATAGCGGGACGGCGGCCTGCGGCGAGTGGCTAGATTGATAACTAAAGGGACGGCGAATACATAATATACTATGTAGGAAATACAGGCGGTAGAGAATAGTTTAGTGAAACACAGCCATAGATAACTAAAACTCGATACTTCTGGGCTAAGGGTTAATCCCAAATCTGTGAATTGGTGAATCCGGTACGAAGAAGGGTTTCCTAATACGGGCTTGACTAGCTACTTTAGATACAGGCACCTACGACCGCTAATTTCTTTCCTAATGGAATACTATGATAGCTCCTTCACTCTTAGGGCCGGTTTGGATACAACGGTTCCGTTCCGTTTCCCCATATAAATGGCCCTTTCCCTTCCGTTTCAAAACGGAGAGAAGGTCCTTTTCACAGCAGAGGCGGTCGCCCAACGGAACGGTTCCATTTTTGCCAAACAGGCCCTTAGTTTTTACACTTGGGCCTTTTTCTCCTTGTGTGGGGCTCTTCACGGCTCACTTAAAAGCAAACACCACGGCATCGTCCTCACTTTTTTTCAAACAGCTTCCGGCTCTACATCTCACCTCACCCTTTCCTCATCCTTTCCCGCTCCTCGGTCCTCTCGCCACCCTATCTTCATTTATCTCCTTATCCTGGCGTCCCGGCGACCTATCTTCTGCTGTTTACTCCCTCAGCTTCCTTCGCTCTGACATTTTTTCCTACCATCACTGTACCTAGGGATAAAAAGCACTTGGAATCTTTGCCGGTGCTTTGGTTCCTTTTTTGGATTTTTTGGGGGAGTGGTATCCACCTTTTGGTCATCCCTTTCTATAACTAGTCCGCACTTTGTCTTTGCAAGGTATGTGATGCTATTAGATCTTACCGACAGATTATTGGGGCTGACTTTAGTGTGAATTATAGTCGACTGGTGGTTGCTATATCTATAATTGACCAACCATAAACCTACTAATTGGGTAAGTGGTCACTGCTGGATATCTTCTTTGGTTTGTCGACTATTTCGGCTTTGCAGTTTACTAATTGGATATGGAGGATGGATAGATAATGTCTGATGAAATGACCGACAAAACTTTCAGCCCACCTGCTGGCTTTGGAGCGGCGCCTTCGCCGCTTTCATCTCCCTTCGCCTTTTTCGGTATCCCCCAAATAGCTCCACATATTCTGGAAATGCCGCTAGAGCTTCTCACAATGGTAATACATCACCTCGATCTTGAAGATCTAGCCACACTCGCCCAGGCGTCCCGCAAGTTGCGCGATATTACGATGCCTTTCATCCTCCAGAAGCTTGCTAGTGATACTGACATGCCTGCCCTTCAATGGGCGGCAACGCATAGGAAACATCGTCTCCTCGAGGTGCTTTTAAGGTTGCCGGGCTATTCGATTGACGAAAGCGATGCGATACATAGCACTCCGCTGGAATGTGCTGTCGCCTGCAAGGACCCAGAAATGGTCAGTCACATCCTTAGGCTAGGAGCCGATGTTAACCTCAATTCTTGGAGCCATGGCAGCCTGCTCCATCTCGCTGCCTCCCGTGACGATTTCGAAGTGACAGAGTTGCTGCTGAATGCAGGAATGGATCCTAATATTAAGGACCCTGATGGTGAAACTCCTCTGGATTGGGTGGTTGAACGGGCGTCATGGCCGGTTGCACAGCTGCTCATTCGCTTTGGTGCTACGATTAATCACCAGAATAGCGAAACTGGAATGACACCTTTGCATAAGGCGGTTATCGACGTTAATTCTGGAAATGGGTGGGATATGATAAAAGGCTTGTTGAACGAGGGAGCATCCCCAAATATTCTCAATCATGCCTGGCTGACACCTTTGGGGATTGCCAGGAGAATGCAATCGCATGCCTTGGTTGATCTGCTCTTTCGTTACGGGGCAGATCAGGGGGCCAAGGATCTTTTTGGGTATGGCCAAATAGAGGGGTACTTTAGGGAGATTGAAGAAGACAGAGTGAGATCTAACTTTTATTAGCGAGAGGTGGGGTGGCGGCTTTGTATACATTTTTTTTTGGCATGCCGTGGATAAAAAGCTACTCCTTATATCTGCTCTACTTGTGGAGTTTGTGCGCTTACAAACTCGTATCTAACCCAGCTATCACGAAAAATCTATTAAACTAAGCCTTGGCGATAACCTTCTTGTAGCGTCCTTGGGCATCTGTCGTAGGCGATTCGGAATCTTTGAGAAATTATTCACCATTTATTCGCTTTAGAAGTTTTCGAATTCGACATCTCATCTTTGCTACGTAGCGAATGCATTGAGAGAAACCATTACGGTATATAAAAAAACGAAACAAGAAACGGTGAGCAAACACCAACAAAATGAGAAGGATTCATCGTCAGAATAGCTGCAGAGGTGTGGCTCCAACAGGATATACGCAACTCTTGGACACAGTAACTATCTGTAAATTTGTAGGATGCTCGACAAAGCATGCTTCGTAAACAGTAGTAGTAATATAGAGATAGTCGAGAGCGATTTCTGTATGTTGTTTCCTCCGTTTTTTTCACCTTTTCTCTCTTTTGCATTTATACCTTTGGTTAGCTAGGGAGTTTGTTTGTTGCTTTTAGTTTGTTACTTATTATTATTGATTTCTCACGCTCCCGTTTGGTATTTTCTGGCAGCTTTCTGGAGCGTTCCGATTATTTCTAATTACAATCACATCGTTGCGTCCATCTTCAGTAGCAGAACAATTCAAACAAATTTTCACTCAAACTACCTGTAGTCCACCAATTCAAGTGGCAATGCCCACTCTATTTATCACATTGCGCATATAAAACTCCCCATGGCCTAATCTACCCTGGGGGCGCCTTCTCCGCCGCAATTCCCTGCACTTTGGGCATCTTTTTGTTTGTCCCCAGCGTATCCAAATCCTTCTTATTATGGTAATGCGGCGCAACCTCCACTAACCATTCTGGCTGCAACGGCATGACGTTTCTCATGAATTCCTTGCCTGTAACTTAATTAGCGATCTTTAATACCACTGGTGGGATAAGGGAGAAACATACTTGTCAAAACCAACTCGTAATAGATGACCCACTTGGGATTAACCTCAAACAAACAACTGCTCGGATGAATATGCACCGTTTGCGAGTTCTTCACGGTACGATAACTATCCCCACTCCTCTGAAGCCGCGCAGCATTGGGAAAGAACCCGCTGGTAATGGCCTTCTGTATCAACTGCGTACTGTTCTCGCCTGCGGAGCTAACTGTGACCTCAACCCTATCGCACAGCCTGCTGAGCTGATCGCGGACATCGCGCGCGCGACACAGACTCCTGTGCTGCAGGAAGTTCTCGCGCGCCCATACGTAGCTGAAGTTCGTGTCGACCCACTGGTTCCAGATGTTCAGTAGTGAGAGGTGGTCGCCGCCGTCCTTCTTCGTGAAGCGCTGGCGCGCTTGGTCTGCGTGGAATTTCTTGTCTTTGGGCCGGTAGAAGAGGGAGGAGGACTCACCCAACATGGCTATTATCGAGAGTACCTCCTCCACGCAGCCGTACTTGTCCGCTGCTAGGATTGCCTTGGCTAGCATGGGGTCTGTGGGGAATTCGGCCATCTGGCGGCCGATCTTTGTTAGCTCGCCCTTGTCGTTGAGTGCCCCTAGCGCATATAGGTTTTCTAGAGCGCGGATGAGCGTTTCAGCCGGAGGGGGGTCCATGAAGTCGAATTCTATCAGGTCGTTTATGCCAAGTGACTTCAGCAGCAGGACAACGGAGTTTAGGTTCGTGCGCTGGATCTCCGGAGTGGTGTTTTCGTCGAGTTCGTTTTGGTATGCCCACTTCGTGTACAGCCGGAAGCACTTCCCGGGCCCGACACGGCCGGCTCGGCCCATTCTTTGCTTCGCTGCGGCGCGGGAACATGGCGTTACCACGAGAGATTCCATCCCCGTGCGGGGGTTGTAGACATTCTCTTTTACAAAGCCTGGGTCTATGACGTACACTATTCCGTCGATGGTGAGGGAGGTTTCGGCGATGTTTGTTGCTAGGACTACCTTCCTGGCGCCCTCCGGCGTGGGTTCGAATATTTTAGCTTGCATTTCCGAGGGGAGGTTGGCATATATTGGGCATATTATCATTTCTCGGATCTTGTTGCCCAGTTTGCGACAAGTTTCTTGAAGATTTTGCTCGGCGGCGTCAATCTCATCCTGCCCTGTTAGGAAGACTAGTATGTCGCCTTGTGGGGGTGTAGTGGTGTGAATTTGGAAGATTGTGGTTATAGCTGCATTTAGGTAATTTGCTTCGGGTTGCTGGGTGTAGTGCACGTCTACGGGGTATCGGCGGCCAGGGATGTTGAAAATAGGGGCGTCGTCAAAGTATTGGGAGAATTTTTGTGCGTCCATGGTTGCGCTGGAGATCAGCAGTTTGAGGTCGGGCCGGAAGCGCGCAATGTCTTTGACGAGGCCGAAGAGGATGTCTGTTGATAGTGTGCGTTCGTGGGCTTCGTCAATCATAAGCGCAGAGTATCCGCCTAGGTCTGGCTCTGTGAGGAATTCTCGCAGCAGCATACCGTCAGTCATATACTTGATTATCGTCTTGTCACTCGTGGCGTCCTCGAAACGGATGGAGTATCCCACTTCGTTGCCGACTTTGACGCCCATCTCTTCTGCTACACGGGCTGCGACAGACATGGCAGCAACGCGGCGGGGTTGGGTGCAGCCCACTTTGAGCCCCTTCTTGGTGTAGCCAGCTTCGTGGAGGTATTGTGGTAGCTGGGTGGTTTTCCCGGAGCCGGTTTCTCCTACAATGATGAGGACTTGAAACTGCTCCAGGGCTTCTAGGAATTGTGTTCGCCATTCGAATATTGGCAGAGACTTTCTTGTTTCATCAATTGTCTTTGCCTTGTTCTCTGCTGCCTTGAGCTGTTGTTCCATGAAAATCCTCTCTTTGTCAGAAAACATAGAGTTCTGGTCAATGTCTGTGCTGTCCATGAGGAATTTGAGCTGCTGGGAATCGTCAAAGACATATTCATAGTCTCCTTCATCGACTCGCTCTGCACGCTTGACCTGTGCGCTTGCTTTTTGTGCCTGGTGTTGCTCCCATTCTTCCTGCTCTGTGACAAACCGCTCTTGCCCGTCGTCTCCCTTCTCTACATATCGTTGGTAGAGCGCCTTTTCTTTCTTTTTCATATCAATCTTGCCCTTCTCAGTGATGTAGTCCTCTGGCAGCATGTAGCCATCAAGATGATCATCGACCCTAAGTCTTTCTTCGGCGAGTCGAAGAATTTCCTTGTTCTTTGCGAATTCTTCCTTCTCCCTTCGAGAAAGGTCCGGGTTTGTCCGTAGTTCTTGTTGTTCATCTTGAACTTGTTTCCGCAACAAGGCCAAACGCTCAAGTTCACGCTTCTTGAGATATTCCTGTCGTGACCTCTCCCTCAAGTCTGGAAGGGCGGCAGCTCGGGCCGTAGCATCATCTGCCAAGGCTCTTCGCTGAGCCAGCTGTTTACCCTCTTTGGTAGATGACCGGTCTTCAACCAACTTCTTGGTCTTCTCTTCATCCTTCTCCTTGAGGCGCCTTGCAAATTCGTCTCTTTCCCGAAGATCACGTAGTCGCTCCTTCTCAGCCTTTGCTTCTTCGTCCAGTTCCTCTGAATCCTCGCTGCCATCGTCAACACGCGCACGCTTCGCTGGCGGCGAGTCTTCTTGAACCTCCTCTCCCTCGTATTCCTCGTCCCCCCACCTATCGCCATCGTCTTCTCTTCTCCGTAATTTCCTAGATTTTCGGTCCCTCTCGCTGCGGTCCTTGTCGCTTCTTCTCCTTTCACCATCCCTGTCCCTATCTTTATCCCTCCGGTCTCGATCCCTCTCAGAATCCCAGTCCCTTTCCTCATACCTCTTCTCCCGTTTCTCTTCCGTCTTAGTCTCCCTACGCTTCTCCTTTGAACTCTTCTCCCTCGCAGTCGATGAAGGCGGTGGCATTACCAAAGCGTCCTCGTCCTCATCCATCGCTAATAATGAATACTTTTTCTTTCGCTCTACCGGCTTGTCTTTCCTGGACGACGCGCCGCCAGCACCTCCGGATTTCCGAGGAACACGGTCATAGAGACTTGAGGTAAACCGACGGGTATCCGAAGAATCGCCATCTAGAAAGGTTGAGAGTTTATCGTGCAGGGAAGAGGCGGATTTCGCGGAGGAGGCGGAAGCTATGACAAAGTCGATAATATTAGAGTCTGCAGCACCGGAGAACTTTTAAAAAGTTAGAGGGAGTCAGTATCTGTTGCAGGTAGGAAACGCGCAGAAAGGGAGGGGGTTTTTTTTTCCTTACTTTAATAATATTATCAGATACCCAGTTGCGTAGACCGTCCATTTGTATTATGATTGTTGTGGATTGCGAGGAAGGAATGAATGGGGGGCTCTGGCAGAGGGAGAGGCCCGTAGGGTCATAGTCGGTCCAGGTTATTGTAAGTGACACAGGCAAGGTCTTGCATCACTCACTCCAATTATGGAGCTTCTTCAAGGTGTAATATGCGTAACAGGCACCTAGGTTATGTAAACACTAGAGTCTTGGCATATAGTAGGTCACAGCCTTCATACGGTATGGAGGCGCGCAACGCTCTGGGCATTCTTTATCGGTGAGGGAGAATTACCAACCAAAGAGAATACTCAGTACCGGTACTAGTACTGTACCGGTGATACAATATTATTGCCGGTAATTTACGCATTTTCTTCTACCTACCCTACAGTGCATCGGGGAGGGTACTGTATCATACAGTCGAGACCAATTGATTTCTTTGCTCTCTCTTTATCTCTACCGGTATCCCCTTCCCCCCCCTTTTCTCCTCCTCTCATCTTCTTCTACTGTGCCGTGCACGGCGTATCCTCTTCACTCGAACAAATATCCTCATCCTCTTACCTCCTCCTATCTCCGCTACAGCTCCATCATTCCTCCCTCTTTCCCGCCTTGTTTATTACAACCCTCACCTGCCTCTCAATTCTATTAGTCTAACCCCCACTAGCTCACCCGTCACCTCAAATCCGACTCAATCCACGCCGGCTATCTGTTTGTTACTTCACCCCGATCCCATCCCTCGCAATAATCACTGCACCACCTGCACCACCTAAACTATACAGCCTTCCCATCGCTCGGGGCGAGCCATTGGTAGATGCCGGAGAAAGTGTCCGATCAGGAGACGCAATCACAGGGCAAAAAGCGCAAACAACAAAGTCTACACCCCCCTCAGTCGTCGCAAGGCTTCTCCCAGAGAAGCATCACCGATTTTTTTGGAAATAACGCTCCATTTTCGGAGGTGCCTACCCCTCGCCCAAGCAGTCCAAAACGTTCCCGAAAAAGCTCGGAACAACCTGAGCGCTCAAAGCACATGTCGGCTCCTTTGAAAGAGCAACCCTGGCGTCACATCAGTGGGAAGGAGATCATCGATCTCACTAGCTCCCCGTCTGACCCTCAAGATTTGCCAAACCCAAATATGAATATCGTTACGGCTAAGCCCCCGCGCCCCGCCCCGTTTCAACCTCACGCTGGTGCACCGCGCAAATTCCATATAAAGAATCTGCGCAGCCCTTCGAAGACTGACCCGGATGTCTACTTTAATCAGACATGGGCCTCTCTAGAAGCTGCACTCACCGCAATCTTTGAGAGCCGCAAGATATCCACTAGCTTGGAGGAGTTGTACAGAGGCACGGAAAATATATGTAGAGCCGATATGGCTGGTGAGCTCTATACTAGGCTCAAGGCTTGCTGCGCTGCTTACGTTGGTGACCGTCTCAAGCATTCTATCGTGGCCTGTAATAGCTGGAAAGATGATGCTGTCAAGTCTGTTGTCAGTGCTTGGGAGAAGTGGAATGACCAGCTGGTTAGTTGGATGCCGTTCTAAGCCTCCTATAAAATGAAAGTGAACTAATACTAATTTGATAAAATATAGGGGATGATTAGATCCGTATTCTTGTACTTGGACCGTTCTTACCTCCTTAACAATACAAATCCGAGTCTTCAGCCCGTAGAACCTACCGGACTAGAACTCTTTCGGTGCCATATAATACTGGCCCACGAAATAGAAACCAAATTTATGAATGGAATCATGACTCTGTTTGAACGCGATCGCCAGCAGCGCCCAATCAATGCCTCTCTACTCACATCTGCCATTCGCATGGTGGATAGTCTAGACCTGTATGCGTCGAACTTTGAACCTCGGTTCCTGGTCATGTCTAGAGAATACTATGGCCGCCTTGGGATGCTAGGAGCAACTTCTAACTCCCTTGCGGAATACTTGGACGAATGCTCTCAGCAGTTACACAAGGAGGCATTAAGGTGTGAGAGGTATCGCTTGGATCCGCCTACGAAGCGGTCTATGGGGCTTATACTCGAGGAAGGATTGTTGAGAAATCAATTACCTATCCTTACTGATCAGAGGAGTATCGAGGAGCTTCTACAAAAGCAAGACCACAAATCTTTGGCGATCCTGTATAGCCTCGTTGATCGTATAGGGGAGCCGAGCAGTTATTTAAGGCCAGCATGGGAGAAATACATACTTGCTGTGGGTAGAGGTATAATCGAGGACGAGGGCCGGGAAAATGAGATGGTACAGCGACTTTTAGAGCTTAAGGATAGCTTGGATACTTTCGTCAGGGTGCCGTTTAAGGGTGACGACACGCTGGCTTATGCTTTAAGGGAGTCGTTTGGGACATTCCTCAATGCGCGCACGAAGGATCGTTCAGAGATGGTGAATTCAAAGCCGGCCGAAATGATTGCGAAATACGTCGATGCGTTACTGAGAGGAGGCGCTAGAGGGGCCTCCACAGGGACACCCGGTGATGAAGATGCTAGGCTGGCCCATTCGCTGGAGCAGGTGCTTGACCTGTTCAGGTTCATCCAAGGGAAGGATGTATTTGAAGCATTTTATAAGAGAGACCTCGCGAGGAGGCTGTTGATGGATAGAAGCGCTAGTCGAGATGCCGAACGGAGTATGTTAACTAAATTGAAAACCGGTATGGTTCCTGAGTTGATTTTTACAAGGGTTCGGCTGACTTCTATTCTAGAGTGCGGATCCGGATTTACTCAGAACCTAGAGAGCATGTTCAAAGACATTGAAATATCTCGAGACGCGATATCGCATTTTAAAACAAGGAACCATACAGGGAATCCCCCCAATGTAGATCTCAACGTTCTAGTACTTTCTCAGTCAGCATGGCCAACGTACGACGAGGTACCGATAATTATTCCGCCTGAGATGGCACAGTATCTAGAATCTTATAAAGATGTTTACTGCGAAAAACATAGTGGAAGGAAGCTCATGTGGAGACATGCATTATCGCACTGTGTTCTAAGGGCGAAATTTGCGCCGGTATGATTAGGCTATTTCAATGGTTACTCCCTACCTTGAGGCAAGCTAATGGAGAAAAAACAGGGAATGAACAGGGAGCTAGTTCTGAGTGTCCTCCAAGCAGTAGTTCTCCTACTATTTAACGACGTGGAATTAGGCGCCTACCTCTCATACCAACAAATTAAAGAAGGCACCGGACTAGGTAACTCCTACCCTCTCAAGAATGGACAAAACTAACCTACCCCTCCCCCCCCACAGAGGACAAACAACTAATCCGCACCCTCCAATCCCTCGCGTGTGCTAAATACCGCGTCCTCCAGAAGAAGACGAAGGGAAAAGACATCTTCCCGACAGATAACTTCCGCGTGAACCGGCACTTCTCGGAGCCCAAGTTTCGCATCAAAATCAACCAGATCCAGCTCAAAGAAACAAAAGAGGAGAAGGAAGAGACCTTTGAACGTGTGGCCCAAGACAGGCAGTACGAGACTCAGGCTGCCATCATCCGTATTATGAAAAGCAGGAAGAAGTTGAGGCATAACGACCTAATTCAGATGACAATTGATCAGACTAAGAATCGGGGGAAATTGGACGTCCCAGAAATCAAAAAGCAGATTGAGAGGTATGTCTTTTCTCTCCCTGCTGGAAGTAGGGCGAGGGTTAGGGCTAAATAGAGGAAATAGATTAATCGATAAGGACTATATGGAACGCCTCCCCGGGGGTGAGACTTGGTATCAGTATGTTGCTTGAGTTGCATTACTTCTTTCGGCTTGGGATGGAAGTCACCGCTCGCTCGCTTCGCCATTAACCTCTTTATCTTGCTTTTGCTCCTATTTTGTGGGTATGTTTGTTAGGCTCGGCGTAATACATTGTAGACTAGTCTCTCTTTTATATCATCTGCTAGCTTTCATGCTTCCCCCGGTGAATTACTGCTTGTGTGCATTCTTAGTAGCTAGTTGACTAAGTATTATAGCTTGTTTAGCGCTTGTTGTGGCTTGCTAGAAATACACCATGGTCTATTCCGCAGGCAACAATTGGTATTTTTTTTGCTTGAGAATGGGATAGTGCACACTGAACCTAGTCCAGTATTACATCTACCCCACAGTAAACCTCCCGCACAATAGCCAGGGAAGTTCTGGGAGGAAAAGAGTATCTGGGCACCTAGAATAACCTGAATAACTAGATACAAGGGACTAGAAACACTTTACGGCATTATACTTACGAGAAGCAAACTCTGGTCCCCGAGGATTAGCAACTAACCTAGTGCTGTTCCATAAGCAAAACGTGCCCTAGCCTCCAGATATCCATTGAACCATCCCCCATCCCCTCCCCCCTCCCACCCTTTCAAGTGCGTGCCGTAGTGACTGTAATGATATTATAGTATTATTACACCACTCAATTGTAGAGCTCGGTGCAATGCATGGCTAAGAGGGGCTAGCATTCAATTGCCCTGCTTTCTCCAGGCTTTGTTGAGTTGGGAGGGATAACTATAGCTCTTCGGTAGGGTGTGGAGGGAGGGAGGGGGGCACTCTGATAGTAGGACTTTTTTTTCTCGTTTAGAAATAAAAGGACGCTACGGTGCTGGAGAATCTTCTGTGTGAAGTGTTTTTGGTTATGTACAGTACAGTACAGTACAGGAACATCAGACGAGTTGAGCTTGACTCTGGGATACCAAAGTTCAATGGTGTAATGTCGTGGTCCGAGAAGAAGTGGTGGGTGGGTCGAGATATCAATGCTGGGTCTGGGGGATGAGGTCATTACATTACTAACTAACTGACAAACAGATGGAGAGACGGGCAACTAATTCTTAAAGCACTTTGAAAAGAGAAAGAAAAAAGCTGTTACAGGGCTAACTCTTTCAGTGAGTGGACGAAGGATATGATACCAGGCCATATTTCTTCAATCTAATACCTTAACCTTTGATCCAGTTGGGTTCAGTCCGGTACTATATCACCTTCAACCGCTTCGATTCTTCACGCAAAGAAAGTGAGCTGCTCCTCCTTAGGTGTAAACGAATGAATGAGGCTGGCCCCAACTATCGTGGTGCAGGATATCCGAGCTGCACTACACCGCATCACGCTATGCGAAACGTCGGCTCCACAGTACCATAAATTTCAAAACCTATTGTAAAAACAACTAATATACTGCACGGCATGTATGAATATAGCAGCATTGCCCAATCATCTGCCCCGCCGCAATGGCCTAGTCCATATCACAACCTCTCACTCGCATGTGAAAGTGCGGGATCACGGGCGCGAGCGCAAATGGAGGGAAAAAATAAAAAGATAAAAAATAAAAGCGCAGACCCCCGAGCTAAAGCAACACAACGCAAAAAAACAAATGACTAAAAGAAAAAGGAAAGAAAAGCAAAAGAGCATAGATAGCAAGTAAAATAAAGGAGTAAAGTAGGTAAGTTACTAATCACTCCCGACTAGAAACCTACGTACAGAACAATCAATCAACCACAAACTAAATCAAACCTCAGAAGACTTACATGAAGGAAGGAAAGGTGAAGAAAAAAACCCCCCCCGCATAATAATACACTCGTTCCCCGTATTCAAATCCTCTCCGTTTTCCATCCTTCAAGACCAGTAAGCAATTTATCCATCTATTCGCGAAATAACCAGGCTCTGTATCCCTCCTCCTTCCTCCTTCTCCTTTCCTTCTCCTTCTTTAGGGTGTCTTCAAATTTCTTAGTACGAACACTCCCATCGGGTTTCTCACGCTTGTCGGTGCGAATTTCCTTCTGGCGAACAAAGACCTCATCAAACAAGCTGTTAAAGTTGAACTTTGGAGTCTCCGGATTGAGAAAGTTGACCAGATCGTGAAATTCTTTGGTCTCGACGACGCTGGGAGAGGTCTCGCTAGAGGCGAGGAATTCGGTCAAGAGGTTTCTGTAGGATTGAGTAAAGGGGGTTTGTGGAATTGTGGAGTCGATGGTGGCGGGGACGAAGGGGGTGGTAGAAGACGAAGGGGCCGGGAGGGTGTCTGTGGTGGTGGGTTGTTGGGCAGGTGGAGGAAGAGGAACTGAATCATTCTCTGGAGGTAGGAGAGTAGAAAGTGTAAGATCTGCTTCAGCTAGGAACTTTTCAACTGAGGGGGTATCATGCTTGCGACTGGTGGCCGCAGAGGTCTCGGTTCTTCTGCGTTTGCGAGAGGTAGGTGGGTCGGGGGAATCGCGACTGATACCAGCGGCAGAGATATTTTCAGGTTGTCCAGTTCTCTTTCCAGAGCGAGTCTTGCGAAGAGAGGCAAGAGCTTCGTCACTCTTGGACTTAGTAGAGACTGCATTGACTTCAGCGGCCTTCAATTGAACAGGAGTCTCGGGCTCTGCAACGGCTCCACTTCTTTTGCTCTTCTCAAGTTTTCTAGCGCTCGCCTGTCCACTCTTCCCCTCTTGTTCACGACCTTCCCCTTTTGCGCCCTCTTCACCAGCCTTCGCTTCCTCCAACCCATCAGCCTTCGTTTTACCACTTCTCTTTTTCCCCTTTCCCTTTGTGTCTTTAGCGTCCTTGGAATCGGTTGGGTCCTCAACAATCCCCTTCTTCATGCGACGGAGAAGCGCATCCTCCTCGGGATACGATTTGGGCAGCTCAGGATGCTCAATTGAGAAATGTCTAATTAAATAACTCGTAGTAGTATTATGCATATCATAAGGACCCCAGAACTTGTCGCAATGGCAACAGAACGTCTGAAACTGCTTTCCTCTTTCGTCTGGTTCATATTCCTTGATGAATTTGCGGATAACCATGTGACGGAGGAGAAGGTAAGATGTTGACTTTTTAAGTGAAAGAGTGAGTTCGGAGTCGAGGATATCTACAGCATTGATATTTAGTTTGGTACTAATATTTCAATTGAGGCACCAATCGGAGAGAACGAAAAGAACAAATTGAGGTGAAGGATACTCACCATATTTTCCTGCGAGAAATGCGATATACGCCTCCTTCTCCAACCTATCTTTTTCCCTTTCCCTTTCCCTTTCCTCTTCCGCCGACAATTCCTTCACTTGATCTTTAACTATCATCTTATCGCTACCTTTAGTCTCTTTGCCTCCACCTCTGCCTGTGTCCTTCTTTGCCCCACCGGCCACGGAGTTGATAGCGGTAAACGACATCTTGACCAAAGGGTTGGACTACGAATTGTTTCAAAACCGCGGCTGGTAGAAATGATGTGGTATGTTGAGGAGCGGGGTATGAGTGAGACGAAAAGGGAGGTGAAGGGGAGGAGAGAGGGGAGAAGGGAAGGGGAGGAGAGAGGAGCGAGGGAACGAAAGGAAAACTCAAGGTGGGATGGGGGTTCGTGTTTGGGGGGGAGGCTCAGAATTTAAAGCAACTTGGACGCGTGCACGGACTCCAAGCCGTTTGTGGTGCAGAACTATTTTGTGCGAGGAGGGGAGAGATTAGGCGTTGGATGACGTTGAGGTCGCTTAAGAACGCGGTCATGCGATGGGGAAGTGTGTGTTTTGGGACCTATGCGTCCTGTGGTCGAGATTTGCTCTCTTATTAATGTTAGTTTTTTGAAATTCTTAGTGTTTCCCCTTGCCTTGTAACTCGAGTTAAAGAGTTAACGGTGTGAAGAATTTGTTCGTGGAGATCGCGCTTGAAGAAATGGTGTGGAATTTTGTTCAAAGTGGAGGACCTTGATGGAGTTGGCCTTTTTTCTTCTGGGAGGTTGGGAGGAAAAAGGTTAGAATTGGCTGCTAAATTTATTTTTTATGATATAATTATTTCCTTGGTAGGGGCTGGCTTTTCGTATTTTAGTGTTTTTTCTTCACAAATAAGAACGCGATTAGGATGGTGCTAAAACCGGTCAATTGGCTGGACATCGACCGCTAGGGTGCCATGTACTGATTGTACAGGACTATACGTACTTGTACGAACTTGGTTTGTTGACTATTCTCAGCCTCTTATTATATTTGTACACGACGACCCCTGATTCTTTAAAATTCGCGCCCGAGAGCGCAACAAACATGTAAACAGAAAATTTGTTCTCGCAGCGTGTTCACCTCGAGCTAGAACGTAGCCAGTATATGGGTCGGATTAACTAGACTAAATATGAGACCAGACGAGATAAGCCAGCGTTCAGGAGAGTGTCGGGTGAAGAGGAAAGAGCGAGTGACCAGTCATGATGATTATGTCGTGGATATGAAAGTCTAGGGTGAAAATATAAAACGAAGCTATGAGAGTGTGTGCGCCCCGATTAAAGAGTGGCCACACAGGGAAAATAGTCAAATAGGTAATTAATGTAGATGCTGGCTAGTAACAATGCTGGTGATATACATCTCCCCGAGGGGGCTAACAACTTTGGGGGGAGAGAGAGCATGAGCCAATAATCCACAAACTTTTTGATGTTCTGAAACTTATTCCTCATGTTAGAGAGCGTAGAGCAAAGGGGGCAACAAACAATGCCCGATGGCCTATACCCAACTATATAGGGGGTGAAAGAAACAAAACCGCGCAATGGCATCCATGTAGGTAATCCCCATAGAATAAGAAGGCGAGGCGTAAGGGCTTAGTGATGAGATATCTCTCTTCAGGAATAGAGTAGATAAATTGAATCTCATCGAAAACGATAGATATATTATCGAACGAAGGTAAACAACACTTGGGAGAAGGTCGTTGTTCCGTGGAGAGAAATTGTTAAGGAGGGGAGTTGGCCTCAGAATACAGCCACGTTTTCAACATGGCGGAAACACTTAGTTCAGACCGACAGCGCCAAGATGTAGCATCCGCAGGTTCTCTCCCTACGGGTAAGGGACCTTTTCTATAGGAAGCTGTCATTGATACTTCGCAAAGAGTCTAAATTGGGCCATTAATCCTTTATACGTCGATAACAGAACGGGCCCTCCCGTGTTTCGCCACTTCCTAGGAAGCGGACCTGCATTTCTTTTTTTTCCTGAGCACTATATGGCCTATTCGGATTCCTACCACGGATCGGACAAAGGTTAATCGGCACTCCTGACTGAAGCAAAAACACTGGGATATTGCGGTGTCGTATGATAACCCTTCGTATTTTCGTGGGTTAGGTCGAGTATCCAAGTAACAAGGTGCCCTGGAGGTCATATGATATCACTCGGTGGTGAATTTCAATCTTCGCATTCTCCCTGACGGTTGTTTTGTGGGCTTTGGGGGTTGCTAGAAGAGTCACTAACAAGCGGTACCCCATACTCCCCTAACCTCGGCTCAGCCTCCTGATCATATGACACTGGTGTAGCCACAAGGCCTGGAGCCCATGCGAAACTCAGCACTCACTAAAGGAGCTCGAGATCCATGCATCCTCTAGGACCCCTCCCAATGCCTGCCTTGCAGCTAGAAGATCAAATAGCATGTATGCATGTCGCACCCCTCCTCTAGAGACTTTCGAATTTCCTGACGATACCTTATTGATCTGTTCATCCTTGCTTCATAACGGCTACCGATCTCTCGATGAAGGATTCGAAGCACTTTACCGGGTATATGCCCTCCTCTACAATCATCTACTCTGCAAAGGAAAAGTCTCCCGGCGGGGAGGCGGGTTCTAAGAAGAAGCAACAAGTAGAAGGCTTAGATACTCTATAATTAGCACCCGTTAGGTCTCCCAAGGTCCCGATCCGCCTCCCACTTCCATGCATCTGTAGGAAAAATAGCGGCATCGAGGTTGGATAAAGAGCCTGGATTTGATATTTCTTGTTTCTTTATGTGTTTTTCGTGTATGGTGTCACATGATATCATGTGTATGTAACTAAGAGCACTACAATTAGAAGAATAGACAGGGGGAATTTGGCGTTTTCTTGATATTCGTAGCTGTGATATTGCGATTCTCCGGGGGGACCAAAAGTGCGGGGAAGTTCTGCCGATCCTGAGAATCCTCGCCAAGACCCCTTCTGTTCGCTTGCAGATCTGCTAAGGTTGTTGGGTGTTGTAACGTGACGAGCGGAACGGGTAGGGAGCGAGGGATTGCAGCAGATAGGTATTAATAGTCAACGAGAAGTGAGAAAGAGAGGGCCTCAAGAGCTTTTTGATTGAAACTCTGTTCTTTCCTTCCCCTTATTAAAATTTTATCAATCACTGGACACAATTTTCCCTCTGACACTTTTTGTCGGTTCAAGGAGAAATGACGTTCGACGAAGATCGAAGCAAGAACCAGGAGAAGGGCGGTTGGAAGTTATGGAAGCATTCTTCTCCTGAGAGAACGGCGATGTACCAATTCAAACGGTACGTCTCGGAAAAATACTCACGAGAGTTCTCTGGCGAGGAAGACAAGTTCAATTCCTTATGGGCATGGTCAGTCGATGAGATCGAGAGCTTTTGGAGTGAAGTCTGGTACTACACTGGGATTAAAGCTTCTCAGGGGTTCGAGTCCGTATGTGTCTAAGTTCAATTCACCTGTCCTATTACCGTTGCTCCTTCTACTAATTGAGCCGCTGAGTGAAAGCACCACAAACTAACAATGTTAAAATAGGTCGTAGATGTGAATTCCGGAATGTTCCCAAGACCGGCCTGGTTTTCAGGAGCTCTCCTTAATTTCGCCGAGAACCTGCTCTTCCCGCAACTACGCGACAACGGCGGTGACGCGGTCGACGAGAACGCCGTCGCGGTCATTGCCGCAACGGAGAAAGACGAACGGGAATATGTTACTTGGAAAGAGCTCCGCGAGCGTGTGCGTGTTTGTGCTGCGGCTCTGAAACAGAGGGTTAAGCAGGGTGATGTAGTGGCAGGTAAGGAGTGCAGATCTCTTAAGGAAGAAAGGGAAGTTTGTAATTGGAGGGATCAGCGGAAGGCTTACATGGGTGATACGGTACGATAGGCTACGTCGCAAATCATACGAATGCTTTGGTAGCTATGCTTGCTTCAACGTCTTTGGGATGTGTATGGACAGGGATCAGTCCTGATCATGGGGCTACCGCTGTGCTTGAACGTCTGGTTCAGTTGGAACCTAAAGCGCTTTTTGCGGATTCTGGTGCGCTTTACAATAGTAAAATACATGAGGTTATACCGAAACTGGGTGAAATCACTTCTGCTCTTTTGAAATTGGAGACGGTAGTGGTTTTCAATCCCTTTGGGCTGGATATTAACGTCCAGAGCCTCAAGCCGACCGGGCGAAGTGAGTGTCTAATTTGGCGATATGAAGATTTTGTGCGGACAGGGGACCAAGACTGCCCGTTAGAATTTTTGCCATTGCCTCCTGACACCCCTGTTTATGTTTTGTTTTCTTCGGGAACTACCGGAAGTATGCTCTCCTTCCATTCGAGTTGTACACAAGTTGTTGATGGTGATTCTAGAACCCAAGTGCATTTGCCATGGGGCTATCGGAACGTTGATCCAGCATAAGAAAGAACATATGATTCATTGCGATATTGGTCCCGGATCGGTCTTCTTTCAGTTCACCACTGCTACTTGTCAGTTGATAATTAGTCCTAAGCGTGAGGATTGTGGTCTCGCTAATATGGGACTAGGGATGATGTGGCATTGGCTTGTATCTGGCCTGGCGAGTGGTGCGACCATTGTTCTTTATGATGGCTCGCCGTTTAGACCTCTGGTGGGGGAGGGGGGATATCTAGCAATGGCAAAGCTAATTGATGAACTCGGGCATGTATGAATGTATCGCCTTGGTAGGTCTGCCGCTAAGGGTTTCTAGGGTAACACACTTTGGCACAAGCGCCAAGTATCTTTCGATGCTGGAGCAGAGCAACGTACATCCAAGTGCATCTTATCCACCACCTTATTTACCAAGACGGAATAACTAATGAAATAATAGAGGATAAATATGCTATGAAAAACCTCAAGGCAATATATTCTACTGCATCAGTGCTTGCACCATCAACGTTTGAATATGTTTATAGTGCGTTCGGGCCGGACCTCGACCTTGGCTCCATCACCGGGGGCACGGACATCATTTCGTTGTTTGGTGCACCCTCGCCTCTTGTTCCAGTACACAGCGGCGAAATCCAATGTTTGGGTTTAGGAATGAAAGTGGAAGCCTGGGACGGCAGCGGACGCAACGTCGAGGACTCTGGCGAAACAGGAGATCTTGTATGCGTCAAGCCGTTCCCTTGCATGCCTGTCAAGTTCTGGGGAGAGAATGGCGAGGCAGTTTACAAGAAGTCGTATTTTGAGGAATTTCCTGGCATGTTTCCTTTTCCAAATTCAGCAAATACCCAAGCACTGACGATAATAGGCGTGTGGCACCATGGCGACTTTATTAAGATAAACCCCAAAACACGAGGTCTCGAAATGCTCGGTCGAAGCGACGCAATCCTCAAACCCGCCGGGGTAAGAATTGGCACTGCAGAGATTGTACATCTACCCTTCACAACCCTTCCTTAGTATGAACTAACAAGCATAGTACAATGTCCTCCTAGCCAACTTCCCTACCCAATTCGAGGAGGCGATCTGTGTTGGCCGTCGTCGTGCAAGCGACGCAGACGAGCATGTAGTCCTCTTCGTAAAAATGTCCTCTGGCGCACTCCTTACTCCACAATTAGTTGCTACCGTAAAGAGCAAGATCCGCCAAGAGCTTAGTGCAAGACACGTTCCTGCCATCATCGACGTGGCACCGGAAATCCCGGTCACGGCTAATGGGAAGAAGGTGGAAGTCGCAGTGAAGCAGATCATCAGCGGGATCAGCGTCAAGGTTAGCGCTAGTGTTGCGAATGTGGAATGTTTGGAGTGGTTTAGGCGATGGGCAGCGAAAAATTGAGTGATCCTGTTGCGTGCGGTGGAGTTTTTGATGTGGTAACAAATCTGGAACGGGCTGTGCCCCTTGTATTCAGTTGTGGGGTTTGGTTTTAGATGTGGTTTTGCAGACCATAGTGCAACCTTCCCCGAAGCCAAGTAATGAAATCATGATGTATCACTCGTATGACGTATTATTTTTTGAAATTTTGATTAGTTGAGATGAAGTGTGCATTTGGGTGCTGGGTGAATGCACATCTTGCGTGGGTGGTGGTAAGGGTTCAGAATCCTTAGTTTGACAGCCGGGTTGTGCCATACTGCGAGTAGGTGTGCTCATCACCCTGGGGTACTCTGGGGTCTTGTCAGCGTGGAGGTTCATAGTGGGTATATAGAGTTCGCGGGGACCCGCAATGAGCTCCACTTGCTAGTAGGTGCCGTAATCTGAGTTATACTGAATGGTGGTAAAATATTGGTGGATGGTCGGTCGATGGCGGGTTGCGAGGTTAAGTACTGTGCTGGCTGGGGTGGCGAGAGGATAATTGAGTGCCGAGTCTATCAGGCCTAGGGAATAAAAATAAGTTAATAGACATTTAGGATGGTAATGGATTGAATTTATTCCTGCTCTGACCGTGCGGGACGGGTCACGCACAAGATATCTGCTAGGAACGTATAGTTTACTGCGGTGGGGCTGCTCTGGTAATTGGCTCAGTCTAGCATAACTATGGCTGAGCTCTTTTAAGAAACATCACCTGTTAGCTTTCTACATATTTGTGTCGTGTTGTTCCCTTACCATTTGTTCCGCCCTTCATGTTCCCAGTCCAGCAAACGACGAGCTTCATCGCTTACGCATCAGCTAGAGCGAGGAATACTTGCTGCTACTGCGCGAGGAGGTGTTTCTATTTTCCATTTTCTTTCTCTTCTTTCCTATGACTTTTGCCCAGTACAAGCGGGGCGAGAGTGTTAGTTTGAGCAGAATTAAGAGTGGCTGGCGTACTATCTCAGAAAAAATTCCTCATAACTTCGACATTCTTTTGCCCGCCACGTTGTCATAGGAGATCACTCGCTTCCAGGCATTTGCACTTCTGAATGCCAAAGCACGATCCGACTTGCAAGCCAGCCTCGCGGGTACCTCATGCTAGCTACCGGCGCTATAGGTTTCTCGTCGGCCCGGCGAACATATAATGGGGTCTATTGTCTTCTGTTTTCCCACTCTTTCTGCCTCTCCTGGGGTAAACTCATCATCGGGACAGGGCGGGCTCTAGGCTTGATTTGAATGTTTCCTCATCCTCCATTAGCTTAGGCAGAGAGTTTACCCCGCTTCGAGAACTAGAGATAATCCTTTAGGAGCTTCCATGGTGGTAATTCGAGAATGTCTTCATGGAATTAAGCGGTTGGGAAGTTTACTCGAGTACTGGGCTGGTCTCCCGAGGAACAAACTGGGTATCATCTCACCAGACAGCACCAATGTGGGGACCAAGATCCTTTCCCTCGCAGCGGCAATGCCTAATCCTCGCCAGGGACCCAAACCAACAAATAAGTGGTTTGCGGGGTAGTTGATGGGGATTCGGACGCGCATTTGTAGGGTCGGCTCCGTAGTTAGGCCATCGGAACTGGCCAGGCTCATCTCTTTGAGGGCGGTCTTTTTTGCGAGAGAAATTCCCTAAAAATCTAATAGCAGAGTGTCAAGTGCTGCGGGCCTTACATTCACCTGGTATTTGGGCATAGGCTAGCCACACTGGTAGAGGGCAGCTCCGGACGTCTATACTGTTTTTGCCCCCACAGTGTGGGGCTCTTGCGTTGCAGACACCTATAGTCTCATAATTCAGAATTTCTCATGCTGACTCCAATCGGGACGATACATGCCAAAGGGCTCTTCCAACTTGCTTTGGCAGCATCTCCGTGACTCTCCGGCACCTCTTATCTGGATATATTCGACTGCTCTAAATTATGCCTCGTAGCGGGGATTTCAAAGTATCGCCGTGTTGGTGTCGAGTGCAAACAAAGAAAGACCGCTATAAGCTCCTTAAGATATCCTCGAGTATGGTATATCTAATGCTAAGAGTAATAGAGAACAAGCAGAAAAATTAAGGAGGTAGGCCCGAGAGTGGGAGAAGATATTCCCATCGATTGAGGGACTTCGGCGGTGATATTTATTAGTTTTTGGTCTGCCTTCCGAGTTTTTTGTAGGATGTGTTTGTGTTATTGGGTAGTAGGAGGGTAGCCTGCAAGGTATTTCTTGGAGATCCAGGGGTGTAGAAGTTTAAGGATAAATTTCTTATTGAAGTGAAGACGACTGAGAGCATACGAGATTCATCTGCCAGGGGAGATCGGAGGAAATGCCATCCCCATCAGGCGGCAGTCTTGGTCGAATCATTCTCTATCCTCCCACCGTAGCGGCATACGCCTAACCCCCAGGCAAAGAATTACGCGGGCCTCAACCCACTTCAATCCCAAACCAGCAGAAAGGCAGTCTTCCTGGCGTTTTTGGTGCCCGCGTACTTCCTCTACGCGGCCTTTCGAACCTTTAACGTTCCATCCAAAATAGTAAGGCCAATTCCTTAACCGTTGGGCCCTTAGAGCTGGACAATATGATGCTTATATCTTTTCTTGAGCTTTGCACTGTAAGATTGGGCAGGGTTTCACTGGGTCATAATATGTTATTCAATGCTATACTTTTTAGTGACACCCCTCACTACTTGGACCACCACACTTGGTTTACTCAATGAAATCAATTCCCTGATACAACATGAATGTGGGAGAGACAAAAATACCGGCAGTTATTGCCCCCATAACCTCGCAAGTGCAGCAACGACAAACCATTCCTCACATAAGCACAACCTGTTGAAAAACAAGGCAAAAACTCATTCCTGTGCAAACAAGCAAACATTAAGAATCAACGTAAGCTTCGGGCCCGCCCTCAGCACCACCAAACTTGCACCTCTGTCCCTCAACTCTCCTCCCCCTCCAACGCCCCCGACGTCTCCTTGCCATCCGATGCCTCCAATGTCTCCTTGCCCTCAGATGCCTCCGACGTCTCCTTGCCCTCAGATGCCTCCGACACTTCCGATGCCTCCAACGCCTCCAACTCCTCCAACTCCCCCTCTAGTTCCTCAACCTTCTCACTCAAAGAAAGAAGTTCATCCCACATCGGCTGCAGGGTTCTCTTGAGTTGTTCGTCGAAGACGGCTTCGTATTCCTTAGAGTAGTCCACTTGAGACAGCATTCGCTCGTGCTCGTCGACCTTTTTGTCAATGCGGGCCTCGACGATTAAGGTTCTGTGTTTGTAGAGGGTGATTCGAGACTTTATCATGTCGGCTTTCGAAGACATTTCGGTGAACGTTGAGTTGAGTGGACGGGTGGTGAGTGATAAATGGATGTGTAGTGAATGTTAAGTGGATAAGTGATGAATGTTAAGTGGATAGGTAAACTTGAACAGGATGGTGGTGATACTGCGGGTATGCGGTGGAGAGGAGCAGTGGTATCGATGAGCTCCAATTTGTAGTCAGGGGAAGGTGAGTTCAATTGCGTAATCTGGTACGTATGGGGGGGGCGCGTAAGTGGTGGGTTTGGGTGTTATATGTAACTGTGGTGTTTGGCCTGGTTAAATAGCGCTTGGTGTACGTTGACAGTATGCGGCCTATGTGGCCTTGAAGCGAGGGATTCTGCTCGGAGAATTCAAACTTCTAAGTGAGAGTCTCGAATTGAAAATTTTTATTGTTTTTCAAATAAACTTGAATACTGCTCTCTCTAGCGGCTATCGAGGAAGTACAAAAGCCTCTTTTCCCAGTAAAAACCGTGGCTAGGCTCCTGTATCACGTGTAGATTTGTCGCAGTTCTTTATATTTACATTTCAATATACTATCATAGTACATACATTTAGAAAGGGCTTTGGTAGCTACGCTACAGGTGCTAGCATGTTCATTACTATTTCGACCGCCTTAATGAGCTGAAACTGATAGTGGGAGCCACTTGTTGATCGGACATATGTGACACTAGTACTTTGCCCTGTTAGTAGCTAGTAGCCTCTAGAACACCAGCGGAAATTACAGGTCTTAATACTAAGGTGACAAGAATGTTTCATACAACGCCTACTGGTAGATTTGGACCACTTTAATGAACTGAATGTGATTGTGAAAACCATTGGTCACTTGACAACCTACCTATGAAACCAATCTTAGTAAATCATGGCGAACGCTCTATCTACCACTCTTGTACATTAGAGGAGTCAAAAGTCATGTGTGCCTCTGAGAGCAGAAGCGTTAATTAAATTACACCACCGTAACGCTGCTAAGATGACGGACTCCCTCAAGTTAGTAGAACTCGATCATCATTATTTAGATAGGGAATCGCCCTAGGAGGATATGTTAGCTATTTATGAACATCATGAAATTGTGACAGGATTCTTCCCCACTAGCTATCTGTACAATTCCCGGGCCCGTGATAAGCTTTACCGCCCACATACCAGAGGGTAGATAGACAAAGTGCTGAACAAGGGAGACCAAAGTAGGGGTGGCTGTACTGCACAGAAGTGGTATTGTCCAACTTCGCACATACTCCGGCTGAAGGTCTAAGCCATCCATCCTATCCTCCTCTCTGCTTCAATCCTCAAAGAATAGAACATAAGCTCGGAAAGGTAGCACGGCAAACAAGTCTTCCCCCAGCGATATCTCTTTGAAAATTAGGTATCATATCTTGGAAACCCAATCTGATCTTCAGGGAATCGCCAAGGTAGAATCGGCTGCTTGAGGCCTGTGTATGATGGTATTATGTGGGAGCAAGCTACCGGGAAATCATGTTCCATCACTCGGAGAGGGCTTACTGCTTGCTGCTGGAAATCACAGTGCTATGGCCGCACTGGTACGCGTACGCACAAGTCAAAAGGAACGCGCAAGCTATGAAAATGTTTTCTCACTTCCTCCCTGTCTTTCTTTCCTTTCTCTCCTTTCTCTCCTTTCTCTCTCAATTTCTTTCTTTTACTTCACTTCTTTCCTTAACTAAATCTTTCCTTTCATCAACTTAACACAATCTATTATGATCTTCATCTCCGCATATGATAATACAACCTTTGTGTCTCCACTTAAGCTGTTCTACTCCGCTGCGTAAAACCCTCACGGTTAATCATTACCTCCCGCATCGAGTTATTTTCGACACTTGCTGCTAGCAGCAGGGGTAACCGAAGCGAGGCCAAAATACGACCAAAAGCGAAAATCTTTGAGCTATCATTACCTACCCAACCACTATGAGCGACCCAACCACTATGAGCGGAAGCAACATGGAAAGGAAAAAAAAAGACTGATCTGCTATAATAGCACCTGCACAAAAAGGTGTGGGATCTTTTTTTCTTTCGTTCCTTTCTCCTAGAGTAGTGAGGAGTGGAATGTCCTTTCCCCTCAAGGTATAATATCTGCCAAGACCAGGGTTTTTGAATGGGAATGATATATACGTTGCAATACACCTTAACTTACCCAGTTCATGTGCCCACAGCTCTATAAAGACTCCAGACAAGAGAAAAATCCTGAAATAAATATTATATATTATGCTTCAGACATGCTAAATTTTATTCTAAAACTGTACTCAAGATATCTGTGGAAATATAATGGCTTGAAAACCTGCAATTTTCGTGCGTTTTGGTATCTGTATGGTAACCAAACCAAACGACCCCTATCTCTGGACAAGCTTCAAGTTTACTACTCAAACACACCGCACTCGTTTGGGCGTCATGAGCAACGTGCACATGGGAAATTGGTGAGCACCCAAGAACTGAAAGAACGTCGGGACCCTCCATCCTGGAAAGTTTTTTAATAGACAAAAAAGATATCTTAATCGAGAGAGCATTTCGAAGTCTCTAAAGAAGTATATCGTTTCTACCAGTACACCACAGAGAACAGCAGCAGCAGTAGTATACGTCCACCTTTTTCATCCCTTGCAAAATTCAACAAAACTTTTTAACATCCCCGATATATCGTGACAAGAATGATGCAAAACAAGCCCAATTACCACATCTCCCCTCCATCCCCCTTTTTAAACTCCTCCCACATGCCTCTCAACATCGCCCTCCCTTCCCTGTCCAACCCGTAGGCAAAAACTTTCACCCCCTCACCGCCGAGCACCTGGAAAATTTTACCGACGCCGATCGAAACATCCCCTTCAAACCCGCCCGCCAAACCGCCCTTCAACACCTCCCCCAACAACCCGCCAACGCACCCCGCGACTTCCCTCTTCTCCTTCTCCCGCTCGCTATCGATTCCTGCCGTTGCACCCGCATGTCTAGGTCTAACTGACCCCACCGATGGCTCACAGAATGTCCCGAGCAGACGGTTGAAGCCTTCATCAACTCCCGCTGGGGTTATCCCCGGTGGGAGTTGGGCTGGAGTGGGGGAGTGTGCGGGGAGTAACCAAGGAGGATGAACTATCTTGTCGGACTTCTTGCGAAGAGAGGCCGGCTTTCGCTTAATTATGCAACGGAGTAGTGATTGTAGAGTAGCAATGACGAGGTGGTACCGCCCACCGCGGATCCGGCGGCGGTGGAGGGTTAGGACTGTACGTGTTAGGTTGCATAACGTAAGGTAGATTTCGTTAGGGTTGGCAGTGGTGAAATGCGGTCCAGAGGCGGGGCTGGTGGAGAGTGTGACCGCCGTAAGGGATTCGTCGATGTTGGATTGGTGGATTACCCAGGGCTTTGCTTGTCAGCATTTCTAACACGAGAGAGAGAGGAGAAGAGTAGGGTAGGGGATACTTTTTCGTGGAGGATTGTCTCCATACACGCTGCTACTGTTAGGAAATCCTCTGCTGTGGGCATTTTGTGTAGGTTTCGAGAGAGTTTGGAGAAAACTTTTGAGACGCAGATGGCCATTCTTTTCTTTGCGGGTTCGTTTTCGGATTCTGTGGGTTATCAGCTTTGTCGGTGTGCGGATTAGAGAGGGGTTGATTACTTTTGATGCTTCCGATTATGGCTTTTAAGACTTCTCTATATTTTGGGCCGGATGTGAGGTCTTCTAGGGTGTCCAGCAGATATCCGTCGACAGTTGCTACAAGACATTTCTCGAAAGCGTCCTGCTCAAGCCTTTCAGCCATTTCTTTAAATGCAACGATCAGCTCTTGTCTACACTCATTCTTGTGGAGGCTGTTATTCCCTACGGAATCGAGGCCCACCGACTCCGTAAGCCTAGATCCCAACACGCTGATAACTAGCGCCGTTGTTTCTATCGCCTGCTCGGAAGTTTCCGAAGAAGCGCAGAAGAGAACGCTCGCCTCTCTAACAACTCCAAGGATTTCGTTCCCCTCCGCTCGTGCTTTGCTGCAGAGGAAGTCTGATAGGCCATGGTGCATCGCTGAATGAATTACATGCCGGGCGAGCTCCGTTGCTTTCAAAGTATGTTAGTTGTGTATTTAAACGTAGAGAATATCTGAGTAATTGTATACCTGTCTGGCACCCCCCCGGGCTGCCTCGCTCAAAGGCCCAGCACTTCCGCCATACCTGTAGGAAATTTACATCAGGAAGAGCACCCCCATCACCCTCGGGCTCCGCCAACAACTTCTCCAGACTAGTCATCAATTTATCCTTCAGCCCCCGTACGGCATCCTCTTCGCCAGCTTTCCAAAACTCCTCGATAATTACAGCCGCCCTCCGTGAATTTTCAACCACAGATAAGGGCGCTTCGTCTACCACTCTCACCACGTTCGCTAGGAACCCCCGACTGCGTTCTTGCTCCTTTGTTGAAAATGTGTGCTTTAGAATCCTCCTGGCAATATCTCCATTCTGTCTACTAGTCCATTCCACCAACCCCGCAGCGTCAGTGGCTAAGAACGAACTGGCGTTTCCAAGAGTCCAGAATTTATCCATTATTTGGAGCGCCTTGGAATCTAGTTCGGAGGAAAGCTTACTACTGGCCGAAATGGAGCTGGAGGTGAGGAGAACCAAAGTGTCTAGGACCCTCTCCCTGGTTGCTCGCTTTATTGCTTCGGGGGGGTAGTGTGCTATGCTATCTATCACAAAGACGTATTGTTGGATGGTTTCATCATCCGTCTCCCGTCGGCGCTCTGTGGCTTCGGCTAAGGACTGGGAGGTACAGTGCATATCTGAGAAGGGCCGTAACCCGCGGACGAGAGCAGCCATGACAACGTCTGGATATTTAGTATAATTAGTGTAAAATACGTGGAGATGTGTTAGGCAAAACTTATAAGGTATTTACCTTTAAGCGTCGGAAGCTCGAAAAACTCCTCATCAGCCAACATACCCAACCAGAGACCCCGGGCAGTGATCAGTGACTTTTCATTATCTTTACTGTGCAAGGCCATATCAAAAAAGCGGTCTATGAATTCCTCCTTTGCGGGGAGACTTCCGATATGCTCAATTGACTCTAGCCAGTTGTTGACATACCCCGTATTCAGTGCTAGACAGAGATTCTGGTTGTTTATATCCTTCACAGAACCAGTCCACCGTGCACCACTCGCGGAGGGTGAAGCAGTGGTTAAAGCATCCTCCGGAGGGGAGACGCCATTACCACCGGAGAGAGCAATCTGGAATTCCTTAAAGAACAGCGTCTCCCGTGGGTCCATCTCTTCCTTCACATTAGGTTTGACTCGTTGGATAAATCCCTGATCGACAGCGGTCTTATCTATTTGTATCACCCTAAGCAGTACCCTCCACCTCCGCCATCCACTTGTAGATGTCTCCGCAGTGTCCACAACTTTGGGTAGATATTTCTTAATCCTAGCTTCAGTCGCTTCAGTTCTCACGCCTCGCAACAGCATATCAATAAGGACCCAATTAAGTCCTGAACCCGCTTCGCAAGCTTCTTTGAAGATCTTTTCAATTTGGAAAGCCGAGAGATTTTTCTCAAGCCTGTCTCCAACCATTCTTGCTACTGCATCGCTCTCCCATAGGGCAGCTCGTGATTGTAATTCTTTTGCCCATATCTCGATAAATCCGCCCAGGTTCCGTGCTTTTGCGTAGCTTTCGATCAAGGCCTCTAGCGTCTTGAGTATCTGATCGTTATTGTCATCAGCACCAGCGTGACCAATGGCATGGATAAGATTGCCCCCACGCCGTTGATTACTGCGTCCTAGAAAAATGTCAAAATCGAGTTTTAGCGCTAGGTCAATTAGTCTCCACTTCACGTCCCGCATTCTCCCACCCGCAAGGCCTGACGTCTCATCGACAATAAGCGATAAAGTTTCAGATGAGAGATTAACACCATTCTCGACTAGTAGCTCTAGGAGGTCTGTGAAGATTTCTGGAGACGTTCTTGCGTAGCTGAGCGGTATTATCGCCTGCACTAGGGCCTCGACAGTTTCGATGTCTGGCTTGCTTCGGCGGAGTTGTGGCCCTATAGCTAGGCGGAGAAGTTGGATTCTGCCATTAGTTAGTGATTTTAGTGGTTCCATGAGTGCTGTTAACTCTTTAGAGGATGCCTTGGATGGTTTTCCGGGAGTGCTGGGAAATATTATTTCTGGTGTGAAAATGAATTCTAAAAGCAGTTCTTCTAAATATGGTTGTAATGTTGGCTGCGGAGGTTGGAAGGCTAGGAGATTGTTTAAGGGCGCAAAACAGGTAGCAGAAAACAAACTTGAGAGCTATCAGTGGAAGGTCAATATTGATTCGATGCTAGGAGTGATGGTGAGCTCGCCTTCTTTGAATTAGGATTCCCCCAGATGCAGCTCTTCCACACATTAAGAACAGATTGCGTCCATTGTTCAGAGACAGTCTTCCCGGCCTCTAATAGCACCATGCAAGCCTCAAAATACGACCCAAGAATCTGCGCTCCAAATTCCGGTGTCCCACGAAGCGCTGCGACAACCCCACTGTCTCTCCTTACCCCACTAGATGCTTGCTCTTGTAGATAGGATAGAACATTGTAAACTCCCGGCAGCAATTGCCACAAGGAAGCCTCCACTTTATCATCCGCAGCCGAAAAGCTCTCTTCCGTCGCACTTGACTCCACAGATGTTGGCTCTTCCCGTGGTGTATGATACGACTCCCCACTATCTATATCCATCGCATCCTCACCACCCTCAAGCCCATCCCCCGCCACCATAGCGGGCAACGCCTTCCCTTCGGATAGTGTCTTCCCAACAGCCTGCAAAAAACTATGCTTCTTCAAAATCGTTGCGACAGAAGTGTGCGACGAAGTGCGCAACAATTTCAGCAGCATCCCCCAAAGCTTAGGATTACACCTGGCAGCGGCGCTCCCGCCGCCCTTCTCACCTAACCGTTGCACCAGCCACTCTAGTAACCATTCCTCCTTCCGCGGGAAAAATACTTTGTTGTCTTGTAAGACTTTCTCGGCGAAGGAGAGGAGACTTGAAAGAGGTGCGTCTCGAGAACGGAGGTATTTCGTGATTTCGACTGTGCTATTTAGCATGGGGGGCTGTGGGAGTTGTTGTTAGACTTTTATGCAGGCAATTCAATAGAGAGGATTTGGTTTACATACCTGGATTAAAGGTGGCGGCATTGGAATTGGGAATGTATCTTTTTTTTTTTTTTTTGCCCTTGGTGGGATATTCAGACGGTCGTTGTAATTGACTTTTCTGAGGAAATTTTTTTTGAGCCTCATTGAGATCTGTAGATGCATGAGTGGCTTGGCAAGTGTCCTGGTAGGCTAAAATTAAACCTAACCCTTAGTGTTTTCACCTCCGCAGACTCTATCTCATTTGAGGTCCTGGGATGTGGGTACCAGTATCTACGGAGAGGTGGAAATATCTATTTAACCTACCCGATTAGGTCAATTTCATAAATTGGAAAGAGTGGATATATATAGCGATGGCCCCTTCCTCAAACTTACCAATGAAACTTCTACAGTATCATACGAGAAGTGCTGGTGCTTGAGCCCCGTGGCCAGGATACGCACCAATATAGCAGCCTAGACCATAGTTCGTAATTGCCTGGTATCCAGAGCAATTCTCGAACAGGCCCCGTCACTTCGACCGAGTTCGATTCCCCGTCATCATACCTACTCATTCACGAGCAATTATGCGGCATAGTGTGAGCCAACCCCCGCAAATCAACCCTCCCAAGCCAATGATCCTTATCTCATCATCAACCGAATCAGATAACTGGGGATCGCTGAGCCCCACGTAAAAAAAACTAATGTCGACCCCACTAAGAAACCTTTGTGGGGCAACGCGACTTAGAAACCCAGCCAGTTCCAGACCCAATTTCTCCTACATCTCCCCTCTCCCCCCCTCCTCCACTCACTACACCAATAAACCTTCCTCAATTTCCCCCCAAAATCTTTACTCTCTAAAAAAATCATATATTCAATTCTCCCAAAATGCCCACTCGTGAAGAGATAACCTACTTCGGCGCCGGCCCGGCCAGCCTCCCGACCACCGTCCTCCAAAACGCCTCCTCCGCCATCCTCAATTTCCAAAACACCGGCCTTGGGATAGCCGAGCACTCGCATCGCTCCGCCCTCTCTGGCGACATTATCGCGACCACTGAATCCTCCCTCCGTAACCTGCTGTCGATTCCGAAAGACTACACCGTCATCTTCATGCAAGGCGGCGGGACCACCCAATTCTCAGCAGTACCATACAACCTATTAGGCTACTGGGTGCAGACCCAACTCGACAAAGCTGGTGGGGACATCGAGGTTGTCCGCGAGGAGCTCAAAAAGGCAAGGATGGACTACGTTGTTACGGGAGGGTGGAGCCAGAAGGGGAGTGAGGAAGCCAGGAGGCTGTTTGGGGATGAGAAAGTCAATGTGATTACCGATTCGAAGAAGGTTTTCGGAAGATATGGTGGGATTGAAGAGGAGAAGGAGTGGAAGAGGACTGAAGGGGAGGAGAGGGTGTTCACGTACTATTGCGACAACGAGACAGTTGATGGGGTGGAGTTTCCCGGATTTCCAAGCAGTTTGGAGGGTGGGGTTGTGGCGGCGGATATGAGCAGCAACATACTCAGTCGCAGTGTGGACGTTTCAAGGTTTCACCTCATCTTCGTATATATCCCCCTAGATCTCCCTCCCATTTCACCTGACAGCTAACGACCCCCCAGGCCGGCGCACAAAAAAATATCGGAACAACCGGCCTCACAATTGTAATCCTAAAATCCTCAATTCTCCAAACCCAACCAACCCCCGCCACGCTCCGCGCCTTGGGCCTCCCCATCCCACCAATAATGATGTCCTACCCTACCCTAGCAAAGAGCAACTCCCTCTACAACACCCTCCCCATCTTTGACGTCTGGATCGCCGGCGAGGTAATGAAGGAGCTCATCGCGGCCGGCGGCCTCGCAAAACAGGAAGAGGTGGCCAATCGCAAAGCAGAAAGGCTGTACGCTGCTTTGGGGCGCGCGCCTGGAATTTTTAAGGTCGTTCCGCTCGAGGGTGCGCGCTCTAGGATGAATATTTGCGTCAGGGCTCAGCCGGCGGAGCTCGAGGGGATTTTCTTGAAGGGCGCGGAGGAGAGGGGTCTGCTGGGGCTTAAGGGGCATAGGAGTGTTGGGGGTATTAGGATTAGCAATTGTGTGCCCTGCCTCCCCTCTCTATTCTCCTGCATTTTGTGGCTGACCTGGGAATGCATAGACAATTCGATCACGGAGGCGGGCGTGGATACGTTGGTTCAGTACATTGACGAGTTTGTGCAGAAGAATGCTTAGATTTAAGTGTCTGTTGACGCTGATGGTGATGGAAATTGGTGGAAGGTATATTACTAGATCTGATAAGGCTTCGAAATAAAACGGATATAGGGGAGTTTGTGAATTTTACCTTATGTAGCTCTTAGACTAGACTGCCAATCATAAATATTCACTCGACAATTTCTTGATTTTTTTTTCTTTTCTTTCTCATTCACAAACACTGGTCATTGTCTGAGGCTCCCCAGGAACAACTCGAACAGCCGATCGAGTATTCTTAGGATTCCCCGAAACTATCTACAACCCATTTAGATAAATAACCCAAAAACTCCTCACCAAATCCCAAACATAAAGTACACATATCGTGGAGGAAACGGAACACACTAGAAACCTTCCTCTACAGCCCATCACTTTCTTCTCCCAACAACCCAACCTCATCAGCCTCCTCCTCTCCGGTCTCGCTCTCTAAGTCGCCCGCCAGCAACCTTCTTCCCTCCCTGCCCTCTCCAATACCGGACAACCTCCCCGCAACGCCGGCAGCGCCCTCCTCGGCATTAAGAACAAAGTACACATCCTTCTTAGTGAGCACACCCTGCAGTAACCCATGTGTAGCAAAAAGCACATATCTCAACCCCAACTTCTGGAACAGATTCGCTACAAGCATAAGGCTACTTTTTGGCGAGAGGGTAATGGGAGTTTGGTCCATCCAGGGCCGCAGGTCCAAGTAATCCCCCTCGATAACGCCGCGTGGCGCCGTAAACACGCACTCTGTATCACCAGTGGCACTACGAGCCCTTGCTTGATCTAGCGCGAATCGCAATTCCGATCTAGAGATGTACCCCACTAACCCGGCCTGGCGAGTATCATTCACGACGGGAAATCCTTTATACGGCTGACCTACCAAAATCCCCTCCAGTGAATCGATAGTATGTCCCGTCTCTGTGATGACCACCAGATCTTCTATCCTAGTCATAATTTCCCTAACCGGAATATCGGGAACCGGGTCATCGCGATTATCCAAAAACGGGTATTCCTTAAATTGGATCCAGGATTCGTAGATGCCGCGCTTACCGAACGCATCGCCGACCCACTTCGATATCATCACTGCTATCATAATCGGTAGGACGTACGTCAGTGCCCCCGTTAGCTCGAACATTATTACAACGATGGAGACCGTCATTCGAGTTACCCCGCCGAGGGCGGAAGCCGCGCCGATGATGGCGAATACCCCGGGAGTCACGCACTCGATGTCGGGATCGCAGGACGTGAATATCCAACTGTGTGGGTGGTTGCGTTGCCAGGCTTGGACTACCATTCCCATTGCACGCCCGTAGAGTGCGCCGATGGCCATTGATGGGAGGATTATCCCTGCGGGGATCTGCAGGCCGAAGGTGGCTGAGGCTAGGAGCATTACCAGCAGTGCTGAGAGTAGGAGGAGGAGAATTGGCCCGGCGGCTTTGCTGTGGCTGCACAGGCTTAAGAAGTCGTCGGTTTTGGGAGAACATTCTTGGAAGAGGTTCGCTACTAGTTCCGAAGATTGGGGACTTTGTGGGGTTAGATGGTAGAGTGATAGAAGGGGGAGGGGGGGAGGGATACTTCATGAAGGTTATTGGAAAGTTTATTATTGCGGTAACTACCGTGGCAATTACCACCTCTGCTACCGGGTATTTCTTAAACTTGGATACTTTCCTCCAGGCGGCGATTTTCATATTCAGTTTTATGAAAAAGGCTCCGTAGAGGCCCTGTCACTTGTTAGTATGAACATCAGTGACGATATCTACAGTGGTTTAGGACAAAACGAACCCCTAAAATCCCGAGTATAGCGAACGGGACCATTTCAAAGTCGTGCCAGCCGCGAGTGTACTTCACTTGGTACAAGACTAGCTTGCCGGTCCGGAACGGGTTCATGAGTTGTAGCGTTACGGCAGCTACCATGGCGCAGACAAAGGACTGCCACATAGTCTTGTCTGGAAAATAGTATGACAATTGCTCTAAGCTGAATAGCACACCTCCGATTGGTGATCCAAAGGCAACTGAGATTCCAGCTGCAGAGGCGGCAGAGAGGACTTCACGTTTACGGGCTATCCACAGATATTAGCCCCATGCCAAAGGAGTTGTTCCAAGTTTGTACCTTCGTTTTTCCTCAGCGCGTAAAACAACTTCATGAGCAGATTGGCACAGCAACATGCAACGTGAACTAGGGGACCTTCTTTACCCAACCATAGACCAGAGGCAACCGCTAGGCACTGGTATATCGTAACGTTAGAATCTTTGATTTATGCAAGAAGGCGCAGACTCACCAAGCCGAGAGATTTGATGACTAATGTCCAGGTCCCCATAAATCGTCGAATAACGAAGCCCCCGAGAATAGTCTTAATCTCCGGTATTCCACTATGGCGTGCGTACATGGCGTATCTCGTGACTAAGAGACTTGCGGTCGCCGCAAAGACAATCTGTGCGAATGCAGTAGTTAGAAAAATGGGCAGAGCGTATTGGGGTAAATTGTGGCATCAGTACGGAGAACATGATATAGAATAGATATTCTATAATATAACTACCAGCCTTAGAGCCCGTCACTCTCAGCGCCTGGCTCCATGGAATCCAATTGACGCACTTGTCACTCACTGCCAAGGTTGAAAATCAGCCTTTTCGTCATTTGTTCTCGGTCGACTTTAAAAACCTACGCTCGAGCCCCAAGCAGCAGAACTCTCGGCTTAGGTAAAAATGTGAGTTGCAATAGCCATGCTTCAAATCCCCCAACCAGTTGGTTACGATGTCAATACCTGCCGCCAACAGTCCGGCCGCCAACCCTGTGCCTATCAACACGACCCATACCTGACTTGAATCCCATAACTGCGCGATGTGTCCTAGTATCCCTCTTCGCCGGAAAAGCGTCCGAGTACGTATCCGCTCTTTTGTGTATTCAAATATCCAATCTATAGCCGTAAGATCATCATAAACACGCCGTCCGGGACCTTCAGATGACCAAGGGTCTAAGGTCGATTGCGTCGGGTCGTTCTGGCCCTGTCCTGAACGTTGGGGCTGATCGAGGTTGGTTCCAGATGAGTATGGGCTGTAGGCTGGTTCCGGCGGGAGGAGAGACGGAGTTGTAGCGGCTAGTGGTGTTCCGGCGGAGAAGAGTGAATAGCGAGACGAAGATGCTTTCTGCCGACGTTTAAAAGTTATGCTGCGACACGAGTTAGACACCGGGTAAGGGCTTCGGAAACAGTGTATGGAAAGGTGAACCTGTTTATACGATCTTCCGGTTCTCCCAATGGAAGGCTGTGACGACTTCGACCTCCCGTGCTTGGCGAATCGTGGGCATCGCTCTCGTCTTCAACTGTTGGTTGATGATGATTCCCGGGCGGAGGAGAGCTAGTGGAAGATGGGGATGAGTCCCCAGGCTCAAAATTCAGGAGACGGCGAGGGACTCCACTGCCTCCAGAAGAGGAGGGAATCATGTTTAGACGATTAATGTGATCTTTAGGTCACTTCTTGTTCTGCGTGGAATAATCATCTGTTGTAGGAAAATGTGTTACTGTAAATTACGGTATTCCGGGGGTCAGGGTTGGAGCCCGGAGCCCACAGCTTAAGGTCACGGGGGCTGGTGCTTGCTCTAAAGGTTTCAGGGTTTTTGCGGCTCTGCTGCAGTGCAGTGCCGGTATGCTATTACTAGGATTGCTTAGGCACGGCACGAGTGGTGACAAGGTACAATAATGACTGGACAAGAACTGAATTGTTTACACGACCATCTTATGTTGCAACAATAGAAAGAAATTCTAGCCCTGTCCGGTCACTACCTTGCCGCTACTGTACTATATATCATACTCGTACTCACTATCTATAGATTGGAGCGGGCTCAGCTAACAGGAAGTTTCAACATAATATTATCGTATTACCGGTATACATACGATACCGTGTCGTACTCGAGTTTTTCGCCAAGACATTTTGTTGAACCCTTCTCATCTAACAATTGCATTGTCCAGTAGCTTTCAGGAACAATTTTGACTCAAGCCCAGTGGTGGTGTAGACTCTCGATAAAGGAAGAGCAGCTATTTCAACACCACCGGTACAGTACTCTCCTTGAGTGGATCAATCTTTATAATGCAATTACTGACAGAGCACTTGCCACAGAACACGGGGCCCTCTCTTTCTCTCTACAATAGCATGTCTAATTGGACACAGATTTCACTCCTCAATTGAAGCTGGCATCTTTTTTTTGGTCACTTGCCACCAGACCCCACTCCTACTGGCAGCTGGCTCTGGTACTGCAAATTCTCCAGCCTATTTATTTATTTATTTATTTCGTCAATCTTCACAGTTTACCTACGACAATTGGTCCGGGCCCTGTTAGAGTCCGGTGCATCTTGACACTCTCTACAGCCAGATACCGAGCACCTTATTGATAACATAATTACCATTCTTCTTTTATAACCACCATGTCTCTACTTCAAAACCAAGAGTATTTACCCAATAGAGACTCTTATCTTCACTGTTCTACCCACTGACTCTGGAGCAAGCTTCGTCATCTATCGGATCCGCACTCGCTACCTCCAGGGGATGAGAGATGGGGTTGGAGAGCGACTCATTTCGGTTAATCCCGCATCTATAAACATTCCAGCATATAAGAATGCCGGTTGGGGAGCTGCCACCGAAATCCGTCGCACCTATTCCCCGCCAATACCGAGTGGTACCGGCGCCGAATACTTTACTGGGGCTCCCCCTAGATCGGTAGGTTTAGGAGACGGGGCACCCCCGACAGCAATCATCACCGAGGGACGAAACAACGATGACCAAGCGGATGATGACACTTTGGTTGGGCTGGCTTCACATTTCTCCAATGAGAGCATCGATACGGCAACCGACAAATCAGAGGTTAGGAGGAGAAGGCGAAGGGAGAGGCAGGTCCATCGGGAGGAGGATGATAGTTCAGACATGAGCGACGACTCGGATGATGATGACGGAACGCAGGCGTAAGAGTCTCAGACAAATACATTCCTAAGTTAAGCCTATCTAAGTTTTAGTTTAAATAGTGCTCAACAAGCGATTCAGTTTGACTTCGCCAAGAAGGAAGTTGCACCCCCTCGTCCGCGGTCTGGTTCGTCCCCCTTACGGGGCCCTCAGGTGTTGGTCACTTCACCTTCGAAATCTAGAACAAGGCGACTTCGCGGCGGTTCTCACGGCGATGTAGATTTTCATAAGAATAATCAAGATCACCTTCCCCCCGCCGATGAGGGGCTTCTATCCAGCGGACTGGTGTCAGAGATTGAGAATCTTCACGCAGAAATCACCAACAAACTTCGATCATCTCCAAACTCATCCCTTCCACGAAATGAAGGCTTTGGTGATGAATCTGCTGACGATTCGGATGCAAGCACATCTATGTCATCTGATTTTAATGAGACTGCGGACTCACATCCTGCTGTCATTGGAAACTCGTTATCTCTACCTCAGAAACGTCAGGCTGCGACATCACCAGCCGTTCTCCACGCCTTACCCCCACCGATCCGCCCTATATCTCAAGTACAGCCTATATCGGCCTTGACCCAGCTACTGAAAGCGAAGGAATCCGAAGCAGCCAATCCGTTTGAGAGCTATAAAGATTTCTCCGGAAAGGGCGAGTTACGCTCAATAACACTAAAACTTCTTATCCCATACACTCGTTCGTCATCTTTGTTTGAAGCAAACATCAAACAGGAAGGCAATACCAAGAAAGAGACGACGGTACTTGATGCGATTGGATTCGTGCTATATAAATATATAGAGGACAAAAAGGAGCCCGTCTTCACGGAAGAGTTGTCGAATATAAATAAATGGGTCTTCAGAATGGTTGATGACGGCGAACCAGACGATGACTTCCCACCACTAGAAAGGACACAGCCTATCACGAGCTACATCGTCAAGAAAGGGAGGCCTGGGCGAGGCTTTGCCAGGGATACAAAACTAGAAGGCGAATTTGCGCTCTGTGAAGCAACTCAAGCCCAATGTTTGTACCCTCTCATTCTGCGCCATCTTACCTGCTAACAGATACCACAGTCCTTGAAAACGAGCGAGTTACTCCAAACCCGGTCTCCTTCAAGAAACCTCCAGCAGGCCCGCCTGTTACGCCATCTTCATTTACACCAGAAAGCGCAACCCGCCAAACAAACCAAATAGCTACCCCGGGGGGCACTTCAAGAATCTTGCGCATCCACTTATCAACGATTGATGAATTCGCGCAATCAGTCTCAGTTTGTGTAACGACCAACACAAACATCAGCGAGGTACTCGATCAAGTGTGCCGCAAAAAGCACCTAGAAAAGAGTAGATACGTCCTCCGTATAGCAGGGACTCCATCACACGCATTCATACCCCTCGAACGTACTGTTGTGTCTCTTGGAGAGCAAGACCAACTCGACCTCGTCCTCCGAAACATGCCCGAAAGCCCAACCGCCATTCTCCGCACTCCTAAAAAGAGTAAATTCCTCCAACCCACCGCAACTTGGACCCCAGACATGCTCTCTAGTAGAGACTACCTCAAGTACACCGTTTGGCGCAAAGCATCCATGTCCTTCATGGCCCGCCACGAACGCATACTCGCAATCGACGGCGAGTACGTACATGTCATGCCATCGGAGCAGAAAACGCTGTTCGAGAACAGTTCTAAGACTACTAGCATACACATCAGCACTATTATCGGATGCAAAACGTATCGCAAGATGCCTAGCAGCTTCAAAATCGTTGTGTTGAGGCCGCAGCGAGAGACAAAATTGAAACGGTACGATTTTGAGGCGGTGAATGAGGAACAGGCTACCGAGTTGGTGGAGGAATTAAGGAAGGCTATGGGAAGGTTTAATGGTGGCGCTGAGGGGTAGTGGATGGATGTTGTGGAGGTTGGAGCGGATGTATGTAGATACCCTTGTTGTGTGCTAGACTTCTGTAGTGCTGGTGCATATAATTAGATGGGCTAGGTGTGGATTGAAATATCGTTAGCTGTTTCTTGTCCTCAGCTCCACTCTTGCGAGCGCGGGGTCTGTAGTCGTAGGGATAACCACCAATCGTAGAGGCGAGCTAGCGACAAAAAATCATGGTGGAGAACCAAACCTTTATTCCGCTATTCCCTCCCTCCTCTACCCCTGCTCAGCGTATGGTAGACGCCACGCTACCAACAGCTTCTCAGCCTAAGCTTCCCATGTGTTTCGAAATCGGTTTTAACGAAATGCGAGCACGATTGATCACTCGCAGCCGGTTCTACTATAAATAAAGCTTGGTGAATAAGTTAAGGATGCTAGGAGAGGGCAACGAACTTGCTAGATGGAACCAAACTAAACGAGAGGAAGATCATAGAACAATGAGTCACGACTCTCCCCTCAATAGAACCAATCACTGGTGGATCAAAAACAAAAAAAAAAAAGAGTCCTAGCTGGGAGCCCTTCAAACCCTACAGCGCTGGAGAATGCGGAAGGGGTGAACCATATGTCTTTTTCTCACTTCTTTCTCTGTTAAATCAGCAGCGCCTAAAATATGGTTCTGATCTAGTGTTATCACTCTGTATAAGGTTTGCATACATCAAGCACCAGGCCTTCACATTGACTTTACTCTGCTTGTGACCAGAGCATTGCAAGACCCTCCCCACAGCACACGTTTATAAGTGAAGGAGGTATTGGCCCATCGGATACCCGATAGAATGGTATTCAAGTTAACCCACAAATCATAGCTAACCATTCCCGCTGGAAAAAACCTCAACTTAGAATTTCCTCCACCAGAACCTCTCTCTACTCCAAGAGTTCCATTCACATAGAATGAACCACGAGGACTATTTATTTATTTAACCAAGCCCCCCCCAAAAAAACCACCCTTCGTATAGAGCAATCAATCCATCCACTCCACTCCACTCCACCACCAAACCAACCAATCGATCAAACCCACCTTCTTCTTCTAACAAACAAACAAGCAAAGCAAACGAACAAAATCAAAAACACGTTCAAAATCAAAACCAAACCCAAATCCAAATCCAAATCCAAAATGTCATCATCCAGATCCGCTCAACTACTAAGAACCCAAATCGCAAATTATAAGCGCCGGATATCCCGTCTGGACGCGGCGATCGATAGGAAGTTTGATGAGCACGAGGCAATGATGGCGCAGGTGGGCCACTCTAGGGAATATGAAGTCGTTTTGAAGGCACAGTTGGAGAGGGTTTTGAGGCCGTTGTGGAATGAAGCTGAGGGGTTGAGTGAGAGGGTTGTTGAGTTGGAGGAGCAGTTGGCGGCGTTGGGGGGGTAGAGCATAGTTAAGCGTGGGTTGGCTTCCTTGATAGGGGGGGAGGGAGGGAGGGTCAAGGGGTTTGAAACTTGCAATGGCTATTATGATACAACGTTTCTGTATGCACAAACATCTCTATTCATTCCTATTATTATTTTTAGAAAAGTTGTTCTTGTGTGAATAGTGTTCTGCTCGGGCTCAATTGTGGGGAGGTTAAGGCAGGTAATAGTAGTTAAGACCTGGCCTTGCCCGACACGTCGCTTTATGGCAGATAGTCAATTTCACGCAATGGATTAAGAATAGAGTCCAGATAGTGAGGGTGCACTAGTGACGTCTATAACACTAGACAGTTTATTAACCAGAAACATCATGGATCCTGCTCAACGCCACAATTAAAAGTTCATAAAAAGATATACATATCGACCAGTTACAATGATTTAATAGTTAAGGAGCTAGCCACTACTAATGTGAACAGGGAAATCTACTACCTCGATCCTCCCCAGAAAGTGGTTATCCATTGAGAGGGTAAAAAAGAAACACATCTTTCTAGAAGGAGGGGGAGAATCGCAGAAACAGAAAGAGGAGCAAATGCTTTGGAAAAAAAATTAGAACCCCCTCATCTCTTCTATTATTTGTCCTCCGCCACCGCCCACATGCTTCCACGTCCCCCCCCTCCTAAACTTGTGCTTTTTTATTTCCTAAAATGATTCTGGGTAGATCTGGAACACAGGCGATCACTCGTTGCCATTCATAGCCCAAATTGTTGGAATAAACTTGAACCTGTGGTATATACGGAGGACAAAAGTCGATTCATACAACTATGGATAAATTCCTCCCGAGCTTAATCGAAAGAAAAAAAATGATAAAGTAGGATAACGGAATATATGTAAACGGCAATGAGCCCTAGAGATATCAATACCCTCTTCTACATCCCTCAAGTTTCCTGTTAGCTGCAAATTTAGTGGTAAACATCTTCAACTCTAATAGTGAACTCAATATATATCCAGCCTATGCTGGATAGGCCGCCGAGTATATGATATCTAACCAAAAGTTCCCCGAAGGCGGTATATAGCCAAGTTTTGTATGGGGAAATACGGGCCGCGCGATGGCAATAAAGGATATCTCTAGATGCGAGGGTCTTGGGCACATGCATCGAAGAAGAGAGAAATATGCATTCTTCTATTTATATCATACTGCTCCGCCTATCTTCCTACCTTTGGTCTGTCTTCGACATTCGACTAGTTGAGCATAGCGTCCGACAATACTGTGCGTATATGGTTTCTTTGAAGATCTTTGTCTTCTCGATATCTTGCTGAGTGTATTGGGGAATTCCGGTGGTAATAGCAGGACTGAACCACTTCATTATATAGCTAGGCTACATCCGTCTTGTTATTGAGGAGAGTATCGTTTTCCCAATTAATAATAATCTTAACCCTTATCTATTATCACTTCTCCGTCCAAGCGATCACACGTTGCTACAAATACATACCTGATAGTTTCGAGTCATACCTCATGACAGGAGCGGTCGTACCCTATTCTGCCAGGGAAACAGTTGTTCCATATAACCCTCCGAGTGCAATAAACCCTAATTTTCCAACGAAAAAGGAGCCCTGGAATCACTGGGAGCGTCTATATAACGCAATCAGAGGACGTCTATCTTCTCCGTGTTTCTCCTCCCGCCAACAATATCCACAAAACAGGCATTCCTAACAGGACAGCACTGGGCCTACCTACCTTATCCACTTATATCCTTCTTCCCCATCTCATTTATCTCATTCACCTCACCTAACTCATTCACCTCATCTAGATCACCTGCCATATTTGGCACATTTAATAACCACAGTTATCGGATACATCTTGGAGGAAACTTATGAGATCATGATATAACTCATAAGTTTCCCCTATGCAGAAGTCACATATACAGTGCCTGCACCTACTCAATATCTATCAGCAACAAGATTTCCCTACCAGTCACTGATTAACTGGTTATTGAAAACAGTGTACCTTTTCTTGGCTTTTATACTGGCTAGCAAACAGGCATATTTATGTCTCTCTATTTGAATTTCTTCAGGTAGAGGATCACTGCACTCTTCTCAAAACAAGTGAGTTTTTATATCTGCAACCATAGCTTTTTACTCCTCTATGCATCTTCAGTAGTAGCTGTCTTCTTAACCCTACTACTAGAATATCCTGCTAAAAATTCAATGCTAAAAGAAGAATTATGAGTTCTAGCTGCCAGTCAGTCTGGATCAAAATACAGACTACCTGAGACTTTGTCAGGAAAAGTACCAAAATGGGAAACAGTTTTTTTTCAGTGTGGTTGGGCAAGTTTGTACCTGGCAATGGATAACTAGTGATGGCTACCTTATGAGGTACTATGGGCCTGGGAACTTTGCCATCTAAGGATTGGTGGTACTGCATGGAAGGGGGAGTAAGCATGAATTAATAACATAGCTAAACTTCCCCAGGTTAGCTGGCAGTACTGCTATTAGCTACAGGATGGCCACATTGTAGCCCTACTCCTGCTGTCTAGGGGTTAACCTTTTATTAGTCAGTATTCCCACTTCCAAACCCCTCTCTACAACTCCTAGTACTAATACCTCTAGAAATTTCACTAAAGTTATTTGGAAAGTATTACTTCTACTAGCAGCATAATTAATCAATCACTTGGAATACTATAGTGATACCTCCTTCCATTACTCTCCACACATCATTCACATTCCCTAAGCTACAATCCTGAACATATCTCACTTTTATATTACAGCTTGTTATCAAGAGGGCAGGAAGGAGCTTATATACTGGAGAGAAATGTACTTGAGCAAACTTGAAACTTATTGATCAGGTATTCTCCCCTACCACCAAGACATAGGCGAATGCTTTACTTAGATACATTTCCATTCAACTAACAACCCATTAGATAAACTTCAATATTTCAACCTTGCACAACTATCAATTCGCTCTTGCTAGCCTTTGCTGGTATTTCCAACAAAAATCCTATCACATTCACCATCACCTAACACCTCGCATTGCCCCCACCTATCACTACCCAACGGCCCATAAGTTATGTCGATTCCAAAAACATAAATGATTTTTCTCGGGGGAATAGGGCAAGAGTTACAGGATAATATGTCCTTAGTCACTGTACAATTCGCTCGATTTCAGATCTCTCCGCCAACCAGCTACTATTACTAGACAGGCATCAGAGATGTTGTTTTAGATGCCATTCTCGCTGAGGGCACCGATCCCCCTCTTCCTTGTTCTCAAGAAACGCCAACCCCGACCTCATTACGAGCCTCTTTCCCACCAACGCTACCGCCCTCCCACCCGAGACCACAGGCCACAACATGTCGACCTCAAAAAAATTCCAGCGCAAGTCAACCTTCGGTCAGGGTTATTTTTTTTAAATTTAAATTTTTCATCTCAAATGGGGCATGGCGTGTCTTCTCCCATTCTACTCGTCCCGGGCAAGAAGTACCCGGACATTCAGGGTATAATTTTGTTCGCGCTCATAGATACGCACGGATGAATTACCATATATTTTTCTAGCCCCTCTGTCCGGATACTTGTAAGTTGTAACCTTGTTTCCATTCCTCCTAAATACAATCCACCTATCTAAACAGGTACCGTTGTAACGGATACTTCTTGCTTGGGACGAGTAGGACCTATTATTTCATCGATAAACTGCCAGTCGTCTAGCAGTATGGGAAACACCGCTTTGGGGGCCGCTGGACCGAGCGAAACTCTACCGGTTCCCGGTGCCTCTCACCCTCTCGCCACATAAGACAGAGCCCGAGATCTCAGAATACCCACGGGTAGTCCCCTACTAGTTGCGATCTGGTTTGTTGGGGTTGACGTCGTCCCGTCCGAGTAGCATTTTCACCACTCCCTCATGGCCATTGCAAGCAGACGACCAGAGTGGTGTTTCACCGTCCACATTTGGCCTGTCGGGATTGACATCGTTTCGTCCGAGTAGCATTTTCACCACTCGCGGGAACAACAGGGGAATAATCCACCCAAGCGCCGATCTAAGAAGTCGGGTAGGGGATCCTTGAGGCAAAACAACTACGCTCACTTCACTGGCCCTATAATTTCATGGGTTGGGGAGGGGAGTTGTCCTCAATCCACGGCAACAATATCTGGGTGGTGTGCAAATCTAAAGTGCAGTATTGTACATCCCCCAGAAAAGCAGAAAAGGGACAGCGGGTGTCTGGAGGTGGGCGGGCAGCAATGGCCACACCACTAGGCTCAACCTTGCTACGAGGTGTAGGTATGTCGGTTTCTATTTTCCCCTAATATTCTGGTTAAATTTTGCGAGTATCATATACAAATTTGTGCTTCTTATCCATGCTATTATGTATTAGGGGTATTTTGGCAGAATACATTCTAATATGTATGCTACAATAGTAATAGTGCACATGGACAGCGCGCTGTATTGAAAACCGGGGAGATTTTGTACGCCTCTGCTGGGGTCGGGCACTAGGGACCAGGCATCAACCCCTGCCTTTTCCGGGAGACCCCCGTCCTCGAGGACTCCTGGTCGGCGAGCTTCCATATCGCGTATAATCGTGGACATCACCGAGCGCAGACTCCACGCAGCCGACGAAAATGAATAGAGCAACGTGATCGAGTTCCATATTAGGCCCCGGAAAGAGTAGGTTGGAATACGGCAACCTAAAGATCTCCCTTGTCGTTGGCTTGCCGGTGGCCATTACGGCACTCCAACTTACGGGAGCTGAATTCGGGCGGGAGACTTCCGAGGGAGCAGCACACGATGAGCCCTTACGTGGAAGTGTGTGTCCGTTGGTTCTGTGAAGACCAAAATATGTTTGCCGCTTTTTTGTATGTATCTTTAATTATATATCCTACCTATAGTTAGTTTTCCTATGGGGTTTGTGAGGCAACTGTTGCTGGGGATGTTTGTCAGCTTGGGAGGTACAAAAGCGTCTTTATTTTTCCTCACCTCCCTTCCTCTCTGAGAAACATGCACACCGGCGAGAAGGGTGGCCGCGGCGGTAATTTGTCTATTTCCCCCTTCTTCGTGTTTCTTCCCGTCTTTACTACCACTTCCGCTTTCGCCATGCTATGGGAACCTATTGACCAGAGGTTGGTGGTGGCCGTTCGACCCAGGAAGCACAAGTGCGAGCCCAGTTTGCTGTGTACCCGTACGAAGGCGTCTATTGACTAGCTTTCCGATAGTTAACTACTAGCTAGTGAAGTTTACTTAACATTTGTGTTTCCTTTCCGGACCCCTTTGGTTCTTCTAGCGGTTGTTGATAGGTTGCGGAAGGTTTATCCGCTCCTGATGCAATCCGTCAATAGATTTCCCTTGATAGAGCCCCACCTCTTGGGGAACTGTTAGCTTCTTTCTCTCCTGTTTTAGCTCTTGTTTTCCCCCCTTCTTCTCTAAACTCCACGGTCAAGTCCACTAGAATAGAAAAAGTTAGTGACTAGCTGTAAAAACTATGCTAGCCCCGACCGCCCTAAAAACATGCCTCCTACCATTTCGTAGTAGTCTAATGAAGGGAATGAGTAAGCTTGATGTGGGGATGAGCATAGTTTATATCGAGCCTTTGGGCACTGAGCCCGAGGTGTACCTTCCAAGGGATGCTCAAACGGAATTGTGCTTAAAAATATAGTCAAACACGTCACCTGCAAGGCCAGACGTCACCCGACCCTTTGACCAGCCCTTCGAATCCCACTTGAACGAAAGCTCTAATCAATATGTAAACACTGTCTCCGAATTCCACAATGTCAGAACACGGCACGAGCGGCGAGTGACCGAAACAGTTTACAAGTTACCAAGAGTCACACTTCCAAATCCGTCACTCTCCTGAACGAATGAAGGAGGATATGATAGTCCAAGGACAGGCCTCAACCAGAGCGAAGGGTGTCGTTCCGAGTGATCCGTGATGAACCACCAGAGTCATCACTCTCTACTACGCATGCCAGCGTGTATGATTCTCTACATTGGTCATTCTGCAGCTTCCCTCAACGTAGACATCGTGCTGTCCCTCCGCAATTTACAGGTTCGTCCTAAGTTATGGATATTTACGGCAGTTGTACTCCATCAGCCGATTGTTGTCAATTTCCCAGTAACTCCTAGAAATTCAGGAACAATCCTGCCAGCCATCAGCAGATACATTAACTCACCACACAGCAGGTCTCTTCTTCGTCACCAAAGCCTTGATCACTGTGCCATCCCCCCTAACATTCTACTCTCCCGTAAAAAATTAATGAAAAGCACGGAGCTGCTAGGTTCATATGCGCTTATTGCTGTAGGTACTTGGGTACAGCACGAATGTCGACCCCCCCGGCCCAGCCCCCCCTCCCGTTTCTGGTAAACAGCATCCGCCAGCTTCCTAAATCACACGTTACACAGGACCTGTTCCCGATCACCCACCCCTGCTATGATTTCTGACATGGTTTCCCCAATCAAAGTTTAACATCCTAATGTTCATTGGGTAGGCTATAAAGTCAAGGCTGTAGCTCCCTTTATTCCATTTCGACATTAACTTTGTAGTCTCCGCCTTCTCAGGGAACTCCTCAAAAAATGAAGACTCTCATCCTCGCCGCCGCCATCCTCCCCCTTCTCACTTCCGTCACAGCTCAATCCAGCCCCGGGTATGTCGGCTGCTACAAGAGTTCGGGTAGCCTAACCCAGAAGGCAATAGAAGCCTCCAACTCCCCCAGCGCCTGTCGTGATAGCTGCGGGGACGCCGGCAACTTCACGGTCGAAGCAATGACCAAGACCAATGAATGCTACTGCGGAACCTCCCTGCCACCCGCCTCAGACAAAGTTGAGGACTCAAAGTGTGATGCTAGTTGTCCTGGAGCTGCAAGCGATACATGTACCTCACCCATTCTTCCAATCCCTCAAGGTCAGTACTAATTGGAACAGGCGGAAGCAATGCTGGAGACTTTTTCTCGGTTTACTCGACAGGAGTGACCGCCTCTCTTCCCGTGGACACCAATAACGGCACGATTACCACCACTTCTGGTACTAGGAATAGTACTACCTCTACGACTACAGGTAGCAGCTCAGAGACCTCGACAAGTAATCCTACAGACACGACCAAGCCTAAACCTTCGGGGTCCACAGGATCGGCGGCGACTAAGACGAGCGGAAGTACTACTAGTTCGACCGGTAAGCCCAATTCTGGCGATAGTGTACAGATTGGAGGTGGGATGTTGGTAGGGGCGGTAATGGGGGTTCTTGCTATGGTTTTCTAAGGATGTGATGTTCCCGTGGGATTGTACAAAATTAATATCGTATCTTTTGAAATTTGGGTAATTCTTTAGACTATTGTATTCGAGGTCTCGAAATAATTGGAAAATCTATATCTATTGGATCTTAACGTATTATAAAGTGTACTGCACCATGCTCTGCCCAGCACCGCTCAAAGAGATGCTAAACTCGCTAATAAGTTGGTTTCACGACGCCAATAGACCCCCCAATACTTTCCATCCTCGAAAGTCATATTCAAGCACTTGGGATAATAAGGCGGCCAACTAAAGCACTGTACTATATTGTACAGAATCTTAAGCAAGGCTACCAGGGTCCCAATGATCACTAGCCCTTTTGCCCATCTACAGCAACCAACCAACCCAACCAACAGATAAGCGCAATACTGTGTTCTCCACCAGGTAGCTACAGCAGAGCATCCCTGTCACAAAACCTAATTCCGAAAACATTGCAACACATAAACCACCCCGGGATGAGCCCGCTCTCTAGCCCGGGCTTGGTTGTTGACAACTCGCGCTTTCCAGTACCGTACTATGCTCGTGTAGGAGTACCAGTAGAGCACGAGTATTCGTATGTACCGTCATTTCCCGCGAAACAGTAACAACAAATATAACCCCATTACGCGTCCGCCGTCTCCACCTACTCCAAATAATTCAGACCCATCGCACAACTCTCCATAAGGAAATCCAACAGTCCTAATCGGCGAATTCAACTAGAGAAATAACTTAGAGCTTCAAAAGAATCGACGCGCAATTATTATTATTATTATTTACCCTCTCCAAGCTCCATGCCTGTGTGCCGGATAGCACCCTACGCTCACAGTACCTTTTTCGCTTTGAAAATCTGGTGTCTTATCATGTACCGGCTGTATCGTATCGTACAATTTGCTAAAATGAGACAACTCGATCATCTGGTAACACACCCGATCGGATGTTTTTTTTTTCTTCCTTTTGTCCTATCCTCCTACCATATGCAGGGTGACAATGAGGCATGTCTAACAAGTTAGGCTGAGATGGAAGGAAGAAAGAAGGGGGGGAAAATAGAACAAAATCAAAATCAATAAATATCACTTGCTTGGTCGAAAATACAAAAAGAAGACTTCTTGCCCCTCCGCATTGCTAGGAGCTTAGTATCACTGAGCTGAAGGTCTCAGGCCGGCTGAATTTACAAAGGGAGGAAATATCGCGGTTTCCAATAGGAGGGTGCTGTATTGTATAATATTATACGATCGTACAGTGCATTCCAAGGTATCATAGCATCGAACACGCTTGCCAAACCTTTCCTAAATAATGGCATTAATAGGGCAAAATTATGAATAACTACCGGTATCCTACTTATTAGGGAGGTTTTGGCACGACGGGCGTAATTTCGAACTGGGCTTAACTTGCGGCGAGATAAGTATGCTGCGAGAAGGGGTCGGAACAGTCTACTGGGGTTTTGCTAAGCACTTATGGAACAGTACCGCACCTCTGGGACGTAATTCTGCTCAATGGCCGGCCGTACTGTACTGTACAGTACACCAGCCCGGTGATGCCTCCTCTTTTGAATTGCCAAATTCTTCTCCCAACGCTAAAGTAGTGAAAAAACTATCACCAAGATCAGGTGTTTGTATGCACTGTAAAACAAAAGTGCAAACAAAGGTCTGTTACAACTTTCTTACTTGGTGCCCGTTGCTGTGATGATAAGGAGAGCAGTTCAAGTTCCCCATCGGTGAAATAAATCAGTCATAATACCGGTAGTGCTGTTAGCTACACCCCTACAAAACCAAACTGATGGCAAGAACTACACCGCCGTCGGCAACCTCCTTGTGTAATACCCATTCTTCAACACCTTTTTGCCCTTCAGGTCTAAGTTTAACTAGAGCTGCCTCAAACATGAAACATAGGAGCTACGGCCACCCCGCCAACAGCACCACCCGCAAGATAGCGGTTCCTTATCGCATAGCACCTTACTCTATCCGTATAGTACTGCACTGTGCAGTACACACGGGCTTCCCACTCCGTACTTCATACAGTGCAAGCGGTCGAGCATCGGCATGTATCATGGTGAGGTTGTAACTCATGAGCGGCTTTTCCAACCGGCCTAAATTACGCTGGGAATCGCCGAGGCTGGGGGGTTCATCTCACGTCCAGACCAATGGCAATATATGAAACTCGTGAGGCCCGGAAAAGAGGTATAGTCAGCAAACGCAGTCGGTAGGGCGCTCGTCCTAGGCAAGAAGTACCTAAGCATTTAGAGGAGAAAACAATGACATTTCGGGGATATTCCGGGAACCTTTCAGAGATATTTCGCTCTTCCTCAACGTGGTTTTCACCCCCTGTGCCCGAGTGCTCCTTCCCTGGGACGAGTATCAGGTACGGGCCCGGGTTGGTCGTCGTGGGGTGTCCGGCCTGAAGTGTCCGAAATATAGGGATCAATTTTTCATGGCAAATTCTTTGCCCACACCTGAGCACCCGTGCTAAATCCGAACTCAAACGTTCTAGGACTTCATGCTGGACTCTTAGAGAGGGCTGCGTAGGATTTGTGGTGATATATTGGGTCAGAGGGGGGAGGGGGATGCCTTTTTCAACAGAATAATAATCGGGCAATTTAGATGCAGGGTGAGGTTATCATAGGATTGATGTCGTGGGGTCTTAGGTGAGGGAAGGGGCTGTACTAGGACGCGGTTTGTGAAGGTTATTTGAAGGTTAGTTACCCAAATCCTCTCCCAGAGTATCACAACCAGTCACTCGATAGATACGATTATATGATGGGTAAGCATGATACAAGTATATATAGGCTCCATAGACACTTGTGGTAAATGAGTGGAACCGGAGAACTTGCCCCAGTTTACTTCACGATGTTAGCCGACAATATCCCAACATTTCTACAAACATATTTGAGTGCGTGAGGGTAACTGAGGTAACGGAAGTAGGTCGTATGGTAGTTATCACACGTACTGTACTCGAGTACATATCAAAAATCTAGCGATTCATCAACAAAAACCCAAAATTACTTGATCCTATGTGGAGATGGGGCTAATTGACTATTACTAGTAAGTTAACTATTTCTGTCTGAGCCAAGTTTACATGAAACAGCCAAGTAAAAAATAATAAAAAAATAAACAACTCACTGGACAGGAAAGTAGTGGGCCAGATAGGGAAGTGAATCAGTAAAAACCCACCCAAAAGTAGCTCCAATTGATCCCCGGCACTACTGACACTAAGAAGAAATCCAGAAGAGTATGTAGGAGATGTCCCTAATAGAGCTCGCACAGCATGTTCAGCTTTCATCCCTTTTTTAACCTGAATTCTAAGGTTTCAATTTTGTCAAAAATTGCGCCTGAGAATTTGAGGAAAAAAATTCACATACAAAGCGATTCACTTTTTGCAAATCTGACCCACTCACTCCACTCCCAGTCCAATACGTTATCTCTTTCTTCAACTTTTTCAAACTTTGAAATCTCCAGACTGTAACTTCACATGCAGTTCAAGCAAGAACAGCACAGCGCAAAGAGAAGCAAAAAAAAAAAAAATTTGCAAGTAAATATCCCTATTGTGCTAATCATAGAATAAATTAAAGAATAATAATCATGCCTTAGTCCTTTCTTTCCATGGCACCAATCAGTGGATAGAAGATGAGGAGGTTCCGGGCCACTATCGACCGACCTACTCCTCTAGTATCCTTGAAACACCCGTCTACCTCTATATCCAACCGTACTCAGCCCCCTCTTCTTTGGAGGACCCCCCGCCCCCGCCTTCAACAGCATCTCCTCAATCTCCTTATGTCCCTCCCTAACCGCAATCCCCAGCGCCGTATCGCCACCATCCAAGCACACAGCATGAACATCCACCTTTCCAGATTCCACAAGCATCCTAACAGCATTCACCCGGCCCATCATCACGCCAAGATGCAGAGCCGTAACCCCATCCGCCTCGGAAAAATTAACATCGACCCTAGAATCCTCCAATAACGCCCTAACCACCCCATCACCCGCATGATTCATCCCAAGCTTAAGCGACGCATCCCCGGTCATGAGCGCAGCCGAAATAGCCACGTCCACTTCACTATGGCGCAAAAACCCCCTGACGATCCCCTCGGCGTCGCAGCGAATAGCCATCATGAAGGGCGTCTCCCGGTCCCTCCCGCCGGTCAGCGTAACCATGGTCCTCTGGTCCGCGAGCAGCAGACGGACGATCTCCTCGTGCTTCTGTTCAATGGCGTGCATTAGGGGGGTCATTCCCCGGATCCCATCCGGGCAGTTTAGGTTTAGCTCTGGGCGCTCCAATAGCATGCGGACTACCTCTACACGCCCGTTCGTAGCCGCCACCGAGAGAGGGGTTTGGCCACAGCTGCCGCCGGGGTTTACGGGGATGCCGGCTTCTAGGAGGGTGTTTATTATTGTGTCGTCAAGCTTGCGGATTGCGTCTACTAGGAATTTGCCGGTGTTGGAGGTTGGGGTGCTGATGAGATCGAGGATTCCGCGCTGGAGGAGGGTGGTGACTGCTAGGACGTCGCCGCGCTCCGCGGCGGAGAGGAGGGCCCGGGCACCGTGAGGCCCGGAGCGGGTGCGGAAGACTGCGTCTATTGGGGCAGTGGCTAGGAGGCCAGAGAGGTGGCGGTTGCAAAGTAGGAGGTGGGATGTGCATGGCGGGGAGAGGTAGGTTGTTATTTCTAGGATAAGCTCATTTGATAGGGAAAGGAATGGCATCGTGAGGGTGGTAGTAATATTATGTGGTGTTCAATGGCGAGCGAGCGAGTTGGTGGTCTAACACTTGGTGGAGCGCGGGATATGGTCGTACAAGACAAGGCCTAGACCCGGATACGAAACGAGTCTGAGGATTCCAAACGCCCTCGCCAATCTTTTTAAAGATTTAGAAAGATTGATTAATCGTAACTTCCTTCCTATATTCTCTTTCCTTCTCCAGCTCTTATAAGGGCTGAGAGGAACCGCTGTTTCAAACTTCAAATGCCAGCACACCATACAGTGCAGTACACCTGTCCTGACCTTGCATGGAGGCTGCAAACTGCAGATCATTGTGCATCACTCGCTAAGCAATGTAAGCATTGCCAGCTGCCAAGCATCACCAGAGCACCTATTCCCTCGCCGTATCGGATTCATACAAATTCACCTCGTAAAACATGAACCACTATGCAAGCTAAATCCACCCTGATATAATATTACAAAAAAGAAAGAAAAAAAGACAGCAGAAATAAATTAAAATTCGTCTTCGCCTCCCCTCCGCTCACAAAGTACGCACCCGCCCTGAACCCTCTGTCTGATAAGGGCGGCATGCGTAACCTTAGTCCCCACACTACGCCCCATTACGCCTAGTATTTCTTCCTCCACACCATGGCCACATACCTCGGGCACATCTCCCTCGCTGCCGTGAGCAATTACAAGGCAGCGCACGTGAAAGATGTGTCGGCAGGCGAAAGCTATGAGAGTATCTTTCTCTATATCATTATTAGCCAAGTCTCGCGAACGGGGAAAGGATGAAAGGATAATTACCTGTGGGCTCGAAGTCGACCTTGCATACACCACATGCATATCTCCCACCAACACCAAGACCGATTTCCTCCCGCTCGAGTTCGACATCTCGAACTGTTCCGCCGTCCTCAGTGGCAGAGCCTTCCACCTCAGTGCTGAGGTAAAGCTCTCGCTCGATCGCAACCTCGAATTTGACACCCCGTCGTTGGCCTTTGCGGAGCTCCTCCATGCCTCTCGCTACCTCGCTTCTGAGGACTTTAGCAACCCCGTCGCAGATACTCCATTGTACGCCGTACTCTTTGAGGATCTTCCCTAAAGCGGCCTTAAGCCCTTCGATTTCCAGCCCTGTCGGAATCCTCCTTACTAGTGTGATCGGATCAATGGTGGTCCCAACGTTCTCAAGCAGCCCGCGAATGAACTTTGGTTTATCCATAGAGTAATCTAATAGGTCATTCCAAAGATCTGGATCATCCTGAGTCTTTGCGAATGCGATAGCCTGGGAGACATCGGCCAACTTATCGATAATAAGGAAGAGCGCACGCTTAGTTTGCCCGGTCTTAGAGAGCAGATGGACCAACTCTGGTATATAGTTTCTCCTCTCGCACACCGCGGATGCCTTCTCTAGGGAATATGAATGACTATCCTTAAGGAAGTCCATTAGTAGCGGCCGGTCGTACTCTGCAAACAATTCGACCATCAAGTCTCCAAATTCGGCCAGTATTCCTCCGCCTCCAATTCCAACCCCCTCTCCGCCCATCCCAGAACTATCTCCCGCACTACCTATCCACAGCCGGCGGAGATAGAAAAACAAGAATAGCTTTCCGCCAGCAACTTTGTCGTCGTCCAGCTGCCGCACCACCATCTTCGGCCCAACAATACCATGCCCAGCCTCTTGTACCAATAGGCCGATCGCCTCCTCCGTTCCCCTTTCCAACTCAGCGATGCTTGCATTCTGCATCTGCTCGTCGGACACCCGAAGCTTTATGAAGGATGGAATATCATCCTTAACAGCATCGACAAGACGGAACTCCCTAATCAGTTTGAATGCCTCGTCGGCATTCTTAAGTGTGACATAGAATTTCAGCGCATTCCTGGGCTCGGCGACAACCATAAATAGTTTTGCAAGGCACTCTTGCAGTATTATCCAATCCTCATCTCCTTCATAAACGTCGTCTTCACGGTTGTCCAGTTTCCTCTCAACTGCATCGATGATAGTTCGGGGATCGTACAACGTCCTCGAGCCCTCCGGTTTCCAGTCGCACATAAGAAGTTTCTGGAACCGCCGCCGACCGTGTACGAGGTAATGTGCCAAAACAATCTCATATATCACGCTTGGTAGTGGTGGCGATAATGGCGTGCTAGGTATATAAGGCGTAATTTCCTCTATCTTTCCAGCTGCTTCAAACACCCACACCCAGTGTTCCCACCTTCCTGACACTCCCAAAACTTTTCCACATACAGCCCCAGCCGTAGTCCAGTCGCCAACATCTATCAAGCTCCGCAGCCATAACTCGCCAATTCTTCGTTTTTCTTTTTCTGTGGCAGAAAACATTTGAACAACCTTCTGTCTGCCACCACTGATGGTTGAATCAGAGTCATAGGCTGGGTCGGGAGCATCAGCATCGACCACGACCCGCTCAATTTCATCGTATTCGCTCAAGGAAGCGGTATCAGACGAAATAATGTCGGGCTGCGCATCGACTAATTCCCACGCATCCTTGTACTTTTCCTTCTCCAATAGCCATCCTAGGTGGTCTTTTGGACTTCTTTCAGTAGCAAACACCACATCGTAGGGACTAGTAATATAGATTTTCTTGCCCGGGTATTCCTCCCACCCAACATCTTCCTTTTTCTCCTTCATCCCGCGGAGACCGGACAGGCTTCCCGAGGCCTTACTCACACTCGCATTGCTAAAACTTTCTCGTCGTGACGCGCTACCTAGACTTCGCACACTCGCTGCGCTAGAAAATATCTGCGTAGCGTTCATTCCCGCCGCCCACAAATAATTGCTTGCGGTACTTATACCGAGAATGTCACCTTCCCCAGAAGCTGAAGGAGGGCGAGTGATCATAGGTGGGTTAGTTGGTAGAACACCGAGGTGGTAATCGCCAACAGCCAGGCCTTCGAATCTACTCATCAACAACTCGTCCGCGCTTACTTCTTCTGATGTGTTAATATCAATAAATCTCAACTCAGGAGTAAGAGCACTAGTTCGCCCACGGCGAGTGCGGGACTTGGAACTTGGGGAGGCCTCAGCACCGGCACTGGAAGAAGATGCCTGCTCAGGCTCATGAGACGACGGTGCTTCTTCCTTGAGGTAAGCCAAGAGTAGAACAAGAGATGGGGTATACATGGTTAAGCCAGAAATAGTGCAATCGGTTTGCAAACTATAGGATCATTGTCAGCACTATTTCCTGATGTCACTCTTTTTCGGGGTACCCACATGTGCACGATCTCTGCCCACCCAGCCCGCTTCTCCTCTTCCCCCGTTCCATCTCCCGCAAAAACATCCATAACCCAAATTGTACCACCCCATCCAACTAAGAGCTTCTCTCGTTGCCCCCAGTCAGTTCCCATCGAAGGCTTCCCTTTCACCGCTGTAGGACTGACGTCGTCTGCGGTGGTCAGAGTTCGGCCGTCCGGATCATCCTCAGATAAATTACGCCTATCAATCCACTCAAGCCTTGGTTTGTGAACCGTTGCCAACTCCTCAGGGATGCTTTCTGGCCTCTCGATGGCCGAGATTCGCTTCCAAGTGGTCTCACCCACTGGCCGCCCACCAACCCCTAAACCTGGAATCCAACTCGCTAATCCAGGATTAACTCCGATACTTGGGCCTCCTTCACTTCCTTCGATAACCTCCTCTTTTTTAACCTCTGGTGGCACAATATGAGATCTCATGATCTTAATCCCTTGCTCGTTTGTCCAGGCTACAAATCTCGGTGATTCCTTACTCCACGAGATCGCGGATATAGCGCCTTCTCCAGAATGTAAGACGGTATCCTTGCCACTGCTACCTCCCAACCCCATCCATGCCATTCCACCACCTCCGCCCGCTGGCGGTGCCACAGAGAGAATCAGGTTTCCTGCCAATCCACCAGATATAAAAGTGCGATCGGTACGGAAGTTTGGCGATAGCGCTACTGACTGAATTGGGCGTTTGAAGTTTTTGAAGGTAATTTCAGACTTGGAATATGGGGCAGTTGACGAATTGTTGCCAGGATTGGCGGGAAGGAGAGGCACAATACAGACAAGGCCATCAATAGCAGAAGTCGCGACATGGATATTGCGGTCTTGGTGAGCAGCAAAACGACGGATTTGGGTCGGGAGTGGAGGAGGGGGAGGCGGTGATATCGAGATGGAAGTTATCGAGGCTGAATGCGCGTGATAGACTCGTATGCTATTGAGCGATGGCAGTGACAATATATGCTAGATTCAAATGCTAATCAGCAATAGAGTTTTCGGAGCCCAATAGTGATAAATATCCCAAGAAATGAGGCTCACAATATTCCCGTTGTGTGTTCCTATAATCTGACGGTACGTATTAGCACTCAATTAGGGAACATGGCCAGAATCATACAAACCATCCTCTCGCCAAAAACCAAGCTCGTAGATACTGCGTCACCATTCCGATATACCCCTCCTAACGGCCGTGTTAAACGAGTGTACTTCAGTCGGGGCTCCTCATCTTCCTCCTCTTCCTCCTCCCCCTCTGTCGCTGCCTCCTGCCCCCGGTCCCGCCCCTCAATTTCCCATTGCTCTTCCTCGTGTTTGGATTGACTGAGAGATTGTGGAGATGACATTGTGTATAGGGCTGTACTTGGTACGAAAGGGGGGTGGGGGGGTAGTAGAGGAGGAGAAAGCGGTGCGAATCCGCAGCTCCTAATTAGGTCGGAGCTTGGGAGACGTGGACGAGTGCTACAAGACAAGCTGTTCGTCACGTCGCATAGCTTGGCTGCATTGCCAAGGCCATACCAACCGATAACGTATAATCACGAGATATCACCCACCAAATGCCTATCAGCTCTCGCTTCTTAACCGACCACAATACTCGTACTCATAGGAAAATCTACAATTGGCGATCCCTTCTAGAACTCATAGCAAGCCAAGTGCAGTAACTCTAAAAAAAACTTAGTTCCCTCACTACTAGAAATTCTAAAAAGTCTCAGTCCATACCAGTTCCTTAACAGCGAATTTTATCTTAGCCATCCAGCTTTTTTAAGAGAAAAATCTCCAAGCGAAGAAATTGACAATCTTCGTAAGAGATGATTCGGTCACGGGGACTTCACATCCCGCGACCCCGGTGCTTGCAGCCTTAGGCTCGCTGAGCGAGACTGGGAACATATAATAAACTCTTGCTTTTTGCATTACTCTTTCCCTAAAGCTGTGCTGGTTCTGCATAAGAGGAATTTTTGGTGGTGCCGACGGAATACCCTCAAAGAAGGTGGATTACAGGTGTGTCAGTCATTGGGTATTGGACCAATTCTGTCTCTCTGGTCCTTACTTTAGAGCTCCATTAGGGAGATTGTACCTGGTGCCGGTACAGTATACCAAACGAGAGTTAATGTCCGGTCAATATATTCTGGCCCTCCACAAACGCCAAAGTTGATAGGGCCCCAATCCCCTTGCCCCTAAATCAGCAAAAAGTGGTTCGCCGGGCATTTTTTTAATGCCCGACTACGTCCACTCCGCCGGGATTCGAACTCACGGCACCCCTGTTTCAAATTAGTATCGTACTATACGGACCAGTTCCTTAGAGCCTGTTCGGTTGGAACGGTTCCGTTCCGTTCCCCCATACAAATGGCCCGTTTCCTTCCGTTTCAAAACGGAAAGAACCCTCTTTTTACTATGCAGTAGAAACGGTCGCCGAACGGAACGGAACTGGTCAATAGTGCCCACCCTTCTTTGTATTTTAACTGTTATATTCTTTAAATACCGATTTTTTTCAAAGATGATAAAATAAGTTATCAAGCTTTCCACACGTTACACCCCCACGATAATACTAATTTACTTAGCCAGTGTGCAATATCCCTTATTCGGGGGAGAAGAGTAGCCCCCTCCCTAGCTTGCTTCATCAATCTCCCCACCCATACTCCCTATCTCCCTGTAATTCCCCATACCTCTAATAACCCCAAAGGCGGCTATCAGAGTATCCGCCTCTCGAAGACTAAAGCCAGAAAAAAGAGACTCAACAGGGACCTTTTAATACCCGACTAACTCACTCGATGGGATTCAAACGTTCCATGTTCGCCATAGGAGGGATCAGTTCCTTAGCCATTGGACCATCGGAACTATGATAGTCCATAATTTCTCTCCATATTTTGGGTGCAACAGTCTCTAGGCGGGTAATATTCCTACAAGAGTAAATATAAAACACAGCAAGTGTCATACTCTCATAGTATTAGTACCTGATCCAGTGGCAGATACCCGCGCTGCCGAGGAGACCACCAGACACAGGTTTGTGGAGATTTTGTTTTCTTCAAGGGGCCGAAGCGAAGATAGTACAAGGATGGAAAGGGAAAACTCTTGACTTCCCAATCAGCCAGACCGCCAAGTACAATAGATGATCAATCACAATTGGGGGCCATTCCGCATTCTCCTCCCTATACCTTTATCCAATCCTCCTTGTAAACCTGCGCAGCTCCATTCCTTCCTCTACTATCCAAACTAATGCCCTCTTTTCAGTCTTCTAGGCTGCTTCTAATGGATCCTAGGGTACGATGGGTCTGACTCTCACTCCCCCCACTCTCACCTGAGGCCGGAGCTGCTGGGCCTCCGGGAGAGGGGGTACCCGCAGATATCCGAAGGGGCCTCCCAATTTCTGAAGGTGCTGGTAGATATCTAAAAGTTCTCCCAGATATCCAGTGATTCCGACAGATATTTGAAAATGCCTGAAGATATCTGAAGATGGTGCAAATATTTGAAAATGCCTCAAGATATCTCCAGATACTCGCTAATATCCATTCAATATCTAAAGGTATCTTCCTGGCTCTGTCTTTAGATACAGTAATAACTCTAATGGGCTCTGGTAGTGTGGATGCTAGGCAATTACCTATCGCTCCGGATACTCACAACATAGGGATAAATACTTCTCGCTATACTCTTGCTCTTCAACTATGATTTTATCTTGTCATACCACTTCTTATAATGGCCTCTTCCCCACTACATAATGTCCCAGTATTTCTCCATATCAATGATTTGGCATTGCAAACTGTTTCCTACCTCTTTTGAAAAACACCCCGAAGGGGATTTCTACGGTTAGGGTCAGGGTTGTCGCAGGGTCTTCTGGGAGAGGCGGGTATGCGGTGAGCAGCCAATAAGGGTCCATGTCCAACAAGAGGTTGAGGTCTACTATTGCCCTTTTGCATTATTTGAAGCTGCTTGTAATGAAGTGTATTCAATTGACATCAGTGCCACCACATATCCTGAAGCACCCCCAAAGTCAGCACAATCATGCCTGATCACCCGAAAGCCTGCAGATATCTGAAGTCTGTCAAGCCGGGGCAGACGAACCCCAGAAGCCAGACCAGTTGCTTGCGAACACTAGAATAGACCCCAGGGCATTGACCACCCTTGCCCTATCATACAGACCAGCAAAAAAGTGGTTCGCCAGGCATTTTTTAATGCCCGACTACATCCACTCTGCCGGGATTCGAACTCATGGTGTTCCCTGTTTCAGATTAGTACGGACCAGTTCCTTAGCCATTAGACCATCGGAACTAGTCGAAATATACCCCATTTTCCAGCATCTTAACTATGTGATTGAGCTAGATAGAAGACTTCACCCCAGAACAAACTATCCACCACCGCGCTGCAAATACGGTAGCATAATATGGTAATAATATAATGGTATAGTTTGTGCGGCCTAAAACGTGGGCTAAGTTTTTGAGCACAATTTAATTGGTAGTATACAACTTTAGGCTATAAAATTTAATATTCAATATTCAATAAAAATGAAAATGAAAGTGAAAAAATAATAGAGGGGCTTGCTGATGTTGTATTAAAATCTCAAAAGAGGTATTTATGATGGAAAGTGCAAAAAAAAAAACATTACGACAGCCACACTCTTTTATTATTTCAATTATTAAATCCCCCTTGGTCTACCGAGCACATATTTTCAACTGGAATTGTATGATACGCACTTGTCTTTGCTAAGAACACCTCTGCTAACCCATATTTTGCTGGAGCCCCCGGCACACAGAGATATTCTTAGCAAAGACGCGTGAGTGAAACACCCCACTAATAAAGCCCTATTAATCAACACTTGGTGTTGATTTGGGCCTGATGGCAAAAATGCTGCACAGCCAGGTAACACTTTTCCTTAGCATGGTGCACCTTTTGGGCCGCACGAACCAGATGTAAATTCGTTCTTGTATGTAGAGTCAGTTTCAAAGCTGACGGACTTTTGGGTGAGGTTGCTGGCCGGATTGGATGGGAAAGTGCGGGAGATTAACCTAACTCTGATCAGTGCACGCGGCCGCCCTCCACCCTGCCATATTATTGGCCACCAGAGACCTCTGGGGAGGTTGCAAAGATTTACTTGATCGCAGTCAGGGTCGGTAGCTGTGTGCCCCTCTTGTTTTTGCTCTCTGTTTATTCTTCCACTCCTGCCGCCCTGCCTAAGGTGCTTCGTTATTGCCGGACGGCAGGAGTCAGGACATTGAGAATAAGGCAATCAGATTTTGTGGCTACTGTTAGAGTAATATTATTCTAATCTGTGTCAAGGGAATCGGGGGTGTTATACCATTAGAAAGGGGGACCGGAATTGCTCTGACTTAGGGTTCTACCATGCGTTGCACAGCCGGGGTCTTTCCGCTGTGTGGTGTTGCGTATATGATACCTGCAGGATAGTAGGAATCCCTACGTTGTAGACTACGTATGCATCTCTACATCAGGCTGTATCGTTGCTTGCGTGTGGATTAGTAGTCGCTGTGTGCTTTCCTTAAATACCTATAGTCCGATTTCGCCTCCTTTCGTTGATCTTATTGCTCCCCACTCTTTTATACAATCGACCGTCTTCTCCTCAACTTGTTCCAACCCGTGACCTAAATGTAACAGATACTCGTCATCGCCCTGTTTATCACTGCTGGCCCGGGCAACAGGGTATGTCTTTTCATCGACGGTTCCCTCATCTAGCGGGCCTATCTGGTGCGCAATCATGAGGAAAGCATCAAAAAGTGTGTGCTTGCTAGCCAATTCCCACCAATTTTTCTACAAGTCCCCGGCATGTAGAACCCGAACCCAGGGGAGATCCTGAATTTTGTATGTGCGCCTAGATACGCACGGATGGTTTGCCATACCCGAGTACAAATTTTTGATCCCTGTGTTCGGTTTACATGCCGGGGACTTGCAGCGATGGGTTGACAGTGAACAAAGAGACGGCTAAAACAATGGAACGGCAGGGCGACGTGTTGTTGATTGGTTAATTCATGTGCTACGAGATACTCGTAGGCACTAAGCACAAAGAAGGGTCCCAATACCAAATCTCCATGCCCGCACCGCTTAGGCACGCGCCGCCTTCTTCCTCCCAACATTGTTCTCAGGCCCGTTTGGCCAAGATTTCTAGCGTCGGGTTGGTAACCATATAAACTATGCAAAGGAGTAGTGAGATTCCCCCCATCACAACTCAAGATGCCTTTGTTCGTGTTCTTTATGTTCATACTACCCCATGCCCAATTGGCTGTCCTGCCGGGAAAGCTCGTGCACACCAATGAGCTCGCCAGTTCGTACAGCACCCTAAATAGATGTGCCAAGATCCTCAATTTTGGCGTAAAGCACAAGTGCTTGGCATCCCTATGCCTGGATACCTCCGTAAGAATTGACGAGGGTGAAAGTAAGCGATACGGATAAGGCGGCGAGAGAGTAGGAAGAACCCTGTTCAACGGCTGGGATCTTTCCCTTCCAGTTCAGGGGGTGGAGGAAGGGCGTGGCAGTGGGGAACGGGGGCACAGAAAGTTAGTATTAAAGATGGAATCAGAGAAAGGACAACAAAAATATCCTGGGCCATGTGAAGGGGGGGGACTGTGAGTTGTTGGCTCTGCGATAGGGCTGCATAAGTTAAAGATTTCCCTAGAAGGGGCGGGATCGACAACTATCTGGAGCTGGGCCCGGGGGTGGTCATAGCATCTCACTCGAGAGTTTTACACATCACCTCCGCCAGCAACTAGGTCTTTTCACAGCTTATCGAGGCCGCGGCTAGCTCCGGGAAAATCCGAAAAGCACTCAAAAGCACAAACCAAAGGAAAATCTCCTTCAGCCGACAAGAAAGGGAAAAAAAAAAAAGCAAATAAAGCTCGACCTCTCAAATACCGTAGCCAATCACTCACAGATCCCTACCCCGACAGCTATCATCGCACCCCGGTGCTTGTACTACCGCAACCCCCAAAAGCTTGTTATTCCCTGCCCACTGTTCCGCCTCCGCCTCCGCTGACTTAGGATTACAAGTACTGTACTAGTACTGTACCGTACATGATGCCTTTTCTCCCTTTTCCCCTCTTCTCCGACAGACGGATGGCCGGCGCCGTATTTGCTTCTGTCAGTCAGTCAATGAGTCCTACCACCCCTCCATCGGGGAAAGATCTATTCGGTTACACTTCCTCTCCCCTGGCTCCTCGCCATCCTATCAAATCAACCAGTCTCGCAATCCCGGCACTTCCCATCCATGAAATCAAATAAGGTCATATGGGAAGGGGAGAAAAAGAAAGAAAAAAGCAATTCGCCACCAATTTCGTCCAGAGTGCGTTATTTGCTTTCTTCTTTAGTAACACCAACTCTCAGCTCTCATCAAATGAGCGGTATCACACAACGCCTTCACACGACGCTGCCGCTGTATTCTACCGGTAGTATTTGGATTGTATTGTAACATACGGGTATCTCATGCCACCTCCGCCTTTCCTTTTTCCACAAAAGCCCTTTTGTTCCCTCCTCTCCTCTCCTCCTTGCTCCCTCCACCTCGCCCTGAACAGAGATAAGCTTGTTTTCTCCCTTGCTATTCTTGGGGGTTCTTTTTGCTTCTCCCTTTCGCGACATTTGGTTCGGACCAGATGAGAAGAGTCTGAAGAAGACGAAGAAGAAGAAGAAGAAGAAGACCAAGAAGGGCTGAGTCACTCCCCGGCGCGTGCGATATCGGAGAATGTATCGGGTACGTGCATGGCTGTTATGGGTTTTGGGAATACTATCAGTATTGATGTGTGGGGAAGGAGGAGGATTGGTGAACGGGCATTTCAATGTTATCTATCCGCAACAGAGGGGATACTCTTATGATACGCAATTTCACTTTCCATGTATTTTCCCCCCTTCTTGTCCTATCGATGGTTTGACCATTAACTAATTCATTCTATAGGCGGAGGTAATAAATATACCCCCTCCCTCTCCTCTCGCCGCGCGAAGTCTCCCTGTAAATAAGTAAAAACCTTAATCTCACAATAAATAAATAAAATCGGGAAAACAGGCATTCCACCCTCAACAAACCGCTCCCAATGGCCCACCAATGGGGGCGCCCTCTCCTTCATCCCCATCCACCCATTCGCTTTAACAACGGTTAACATTGCGCTCGGCTCCAACATTGACGAAAACATACTCTCGAACCCATACAATGTCTCCATGGTCCCGTTTTTCAATCAGACGGGCGCCAACAGCACCTTCTGCCTTCCAAAGATCAAGATCCCCAAGAAGATTTTGAAGGACGTGCAAGATGGTGTCGACGCTACTATTCAAGTTATACAGTTAACTGCGACGGGGGCTGCTTTGTATTCTGTATGTCGCTTCCTTCCCCCCTCTCCACTCGCTCCCTTTGTTGGATATGTAAATGTATCAGCAAGGCTAACCATAAGGTGGGGGGATTGACCGGAGGGGGGACGAACAAAGTGCATCGACCTAACATTCTCAGACAAAGAAGCCGATCGCTTCGGTACCCCGGACGTCTGGAATAAATACTGCGTTAACGGGACAGGGATGGGAGGGTATAGACTTGGTGATAAGGATCCTTCAACATCGAATAGTACCACCACCACCAAAAGTGCCGCTTCCCTTTCATCACCCTTACCGTCATCATCTTTGGCTTTACCATTCTTGACAATCATATGTTTCTACATTCTCACTTTTTCAAACATAATTTGAAAAAAGGAAAAAAATGTTGCCTTCCTTTATTTAGGTTACGTTACGAATTGATTGTTGTATATTTTAATTTCACGCTTCTCTCTTTTTTTTACACTCTGTAGTCTAAGAATTGATGAATGTGAATCCTAAGCCTTTCGAATTCATCTGTGGCTACCATATTACCGGGAAAATTGGTATGCTAAGCTTTTATCCTACATCCCGGTGATCCCTCCACTATACCCCGCTTGTTCCCATGCATAATAACCTTCTGGTGGGAAGTTTTTTCTCCACTCGAATTTTTATTTTTATTTTCCAGAACTCGACTTGTATTATATACCGGTATATCGTGCGCTGTAAAACTTCACCGGGACGGTGCGCTACAGTTACAGCACGATCATGATAAGCTCGTATAGTCTATGAATTATAATACTGTGCTCGTGGTGGTGTCAGTTAATAAATAAATCGCGGACTTAACGGGGGGGGAAAAAAAGTGGGGTCAGTTAATAAAAACCTATTTCAAAGGAGACAAGGGTTATGTTTTCCGATTTCTAATGACCCCCCCTTTCCCCCCAAGTACCTTGATGGTATTATATTAATAGTTATCATAATAATATTATTACTCTGATAACCCTAACTTAGGTTTCCTAATTCAGAACTTTGCCTAATGCTATCGGTCGGTCGATGGTTTTTGCTGCTCGGGATGATGTACAGTACCAAGTTTTGGATTTCGTATTCGTACCGTGGTGGAAAGTTAACGCGCTTGTTCTTAGCTGCTAGTGGTACTGTCAGATTTGTGCTGTAGGCTAAGAGGTGGTTGAGTTCGTGATTAGTCTGCTGTACTTGTACTGTACTGTTACTATATTTACTAGAAGGGCATGATACGGCACCGTGTCTAGTAGTCTACCCTAACCGTAAGCAAGTAGGAGACAGCTTGGAAACGCTCTAATCCGGTGGTCGGAATCAAAGTCTCTCCAACTGTGAGAGAACTTGTCTGATGCGGTATTACCTTGTCTGCTCCTTCTCCCATGGTGATGGTCAAAAGCTAGTACCGGCATTATTTATTTATTTTTACCTCTTGAGTTACTATGGATCTAAAAAACTAATACTTGGCGGAGATATACGAGCACAAGAGATGCGATAATGATCTAGAAACCCCGCACACCTCACTGATGCCCTTCGGTGCAACAAATCACTCTCAGAAGAGGGAAAAAAAGGGGGAGAAGAAAAAAAAAAAACTTTTGTATTTAGCTAAAATTGTAACTCAAGATTAAGGGAAAGAAGGGAAAAAAAAACTAATTGTCATCCCCGCCAGCAGCTTTACCATCCTCGGCCTCCTCAAAAGTGTCCGCTGGGACCTCGTACAACCTAAGTACGGGTCTATTGGGGTCCTTGACAAGTACGTACTTGCCCTCGGGCATATGCATGCACATGTCGACGATAGTGCGAACGATACCCCATCCATTAGAGAGGTTGAGATTCATCTGGTTAGCAAATTCGCGGGGCTTGTATCCGACGACACCGAGAATTAAGTGACGGTTGTTATCCTTGGGATTCGCACGAGAGACGAATCTTTGAGAGTGTCAGTTAGGAATAAGTCACCGATAATGGGAGAGAAGGAAGATATTACCCCAATTTCATCAAGTCTGCTCTTGCAAGGATGGCCTGGGCAGTCCAGCGGGCGAGCTTGCAGGAGTTGTTCTTCATTTCCGTCGCCACGACTGCACCACGCTGGGAAGAGAGCTTTGCACGCCAGTCGAGTGCTCCCCCGCTTCCCTGCGCACGCCCGTCGAACTCGTTCAGTGCCTTGACGGTAAGGAATGTATCCTCTCCGTTAGGAGTCTTCATGACAGCATCCAGCTCCGTCCTCACGATAAGGTGTACTGGCTCCTCCTCATTTAGAGACAAATCGAAACGCCGGTATTTGTACGCCTTGGAACCAAGTGGCTCGGTATCCTCCTCGTTGTAGAAGGGATTGGGGTGCTCAAAGTCGTACTTTGACTCCTCGTTCACTGTTTGGATAGCAAAGTTTTGGTTAATGAAGGTAGCTTCCATAGAAAGCGCATGTGGCGCGTTGATGGAATCCTTGTTTCCTTCGCTAGCCTCCAGCGGTGGATCCGCAGCATTCTCATTGACCGAGACAAAGTCTAGTTGGCTGCCCTCCCGCTTATCGAAGAAAAGCTTCTTTCCTTCACGAACAATTACAATGTCCCAGGGATAAACGGATCGAGGAGCACACATCAACATCGACAATACGGAGTCTGTAGCGAATATTGTAGCCTCATCCTTCTCCGCAAGTTGCTGAATCACAGGATCCTCGGTTGTGGTAGGGTTGAATACTACTCGGTCTTGGACAACGAGTTTACGCTCGGCGGGTTTAGTGCCAGCAGGTTTGTCATAGCCACGGTCGTAGTAGTATAGGAATCCATAGTTATCCACATCCTCACCCTCGTCAGTCTCAAGATTGAGCTTAGCCAGTCGATTGAAATCAATTTCCTCAAGCATCTTCCATTCAGGCTTGACAACAACTGAGGCATCGCGGTTGCGCTGCGGCTTGTCGTAGTCTTTCCAGCCGAAACGGCGACCACGACCCCCCCTTCCACCACGATTGTCGAAACGGCCCTGGTCTCTACCGCTGCGATCGCCAGATCTCTGGAATGCACCTCCAGATCGATCAGCCGCACCCCCACGTCCTCCACGCGCACCACCCGCGCCACCGCGACCGCGGCCACGGAAAGTCATGCGGCCGGTGAAACCTGTGCGAGTTTTGGTACTGGTGCGTTGGTTATCAACTACAGAGAAGGAAGCCTCGTCTTCAGCATGTTGATAAGAGAATAGACTTGATGTTCCGGCTCCGTATACTTGCTGATCTGCGCCACATTGTTAGTGTCCGCGCGCCTCAAATATTGGGGGAATATTTACCTCTGTAATTTCTGTTGTAGCCTTGTCTCCCACCCCTCTGATCCCGCCCATCCTTTCCACCCTCTGATGTCCAATCCGCCATGCGACCAAGTTTGTCCCCCTTTGAATAAGGGGCATAGGGAACTTCATTCAGTGCTGATTCGACGGAAGCTGGAGGTCCCCAACCGTTTTCATGTTCAGGGAGAGCCGCTATTAAGGCGTTCAGTTCGAGCGGAGCCATATTTGCTGTCTCAACGGATCCAGAAAAAAGTTTGTAGACTAGCTATAAATCGACGATTACTCGTTGATGATAGGTGGTGAGGTTGACAGTTGAGGGATGTTTGTGTGGGGCAACTTTTCTTTAACTTTTCTGTGCGTCTCCGTTGGCGGGGCACAGGGCGAAAGCAAAGTCACAAGCATTTTTCAAAAATGGATATATCCCTTAAATTAATCCTCTAGTAGTGTTTTCATAATATTAATTGAAAATATTTACGAGATTGAGCTGTTCTAACTGCCTTCAATACATTTACAAAGTTCACTCACGTCGGTATCAAAACCTCCTCAGTCTCTAAATCCCCCCATCCCATCAACACCACAAAATGGTCATAAAAATCCGTTTAGCACGCTTCGGTCGTCGACATGCACCGGTTTACAACATTGTCGTCGCGCACGCTCGGTATTTTCTGCTCTCTCAGCTATCCCCCGATGCACTTCCTTCAGCTGATATTTATAGGTCTGCACAAACGAATAGGCCGATAGAAGTAATCGGCACCTACAACCCCATTCCAGTCCCACCAGTCGACGGCATAGGAAAGGGCACAAAACACATTGAGTTGGATACTGCGCGAGCGAAATACTGGCTAGGCACTGGAGCGCAACCTTCGGATCCTGCGTGGCGATTATTGTCTATGGTAAGTCGTATTCTGTGATTAAACCTACAGATTAAAGACCGAGTATGGGCCCTGATGAAGTGGTAGCTTGGATTACTGGAACCTAAATGGTCGGTCGCAAGGTTACAGAGCAAAGCGGGCAAGAGTGCGGTTAAGCCAAAAGAACCGAGGAATGTGGAGGATGTGACAAAGTCCATCCAAGGGAAACCTGGGGCAACTGCAAAGGAAAATTAGGGTCTTTGTGATATATTTGGGACGGATTGTACAATATTTCTGGGCTGTCGCTGGGTGGCTATACGGGAGTGAATAGAACCGATATTTCCGCGAGTCGGAGGCGGTCTGTAGTGGATAAGATTGTTATTCTCGATAAGAGGAGGATTCAAAGGGTGTCTAAAAATGGACAAGAAATTGGGGGGGGTTCACTCGTCAGACTCAAAAACTTCACTAGGCGTAAGATGCATCCTCAACGAGCGAATCGCCCCATCACCTATATCCTCAGCTTGAAAACAGCTCACTCCCCCGGTGAAACCTGCCCGCACGGATATCTGCTATGTTGCTGTCGAACCAGAAGAACCCACCGTTTTTGCTAGGAACTTCTCGAGTGATTCCAAGTGATTTTGCGGCTCAAAACGCCAAGCTTTCAGCGGGGCAAACTGCCCCGCTACAGTGCCCTATTGTCATCATTGAGCTTTCTTTCCTTCAACAGTTATCATACTAGAAAAACACACCCTCTCTCTCCTTCCTAATTTCATCAAAACCACCAACCCAACCAAGAGCACACATCACCACTACACCCATATCTCTTGCCTTTGAATTCTTCTCGAGAGCTCGGTGGTCAATAATAATGGCGAGCTCGGCCCCCATCGGCGAATCCTCGCAGCAAGGCTCATCCTCTTCTGCTTCTGAGCCCTCCCCCGGAGCTTCAAGAGATGGTCCTCCACCAGCAATTATTTGCATCGGCATGGCCGGTATCACCTCCTTCACCTCCAATTACTCTGCGTGAACTATAGAACTAACAAACCTTTATAGGCTCTGGAAAAACTACCTTTATGCAACGCCTAAACGCTCATCTCCACACCCAGAAACAGCCACCATACATAATCAACCTAGACCCCGCCGTGAAAACCGTCCCCTTCGCCCGGAACATCGACATCCGTGACAGCGTAAACTACAAAGAAGTGATGAAGCAATACAACCTCGGCCCTAACGGTGGAATTATGACATGTCTGAACCTCTTCGCGACGAAGGTCGACCAGGTAATTGGCATTCTCGAGAAGCGTGCATCCTCGATAAATTCTATTCTTGTGGACACGCCGGGCCAGATTGAGTGCTTTGTCTGGAGCGCTAGCGGATCGATTATTACTGATGCGATTGCTTCGGGGTTTCCTACTGTTATTGCCTACTTGATTGACACGCCCCGGACTAAAGCTCCCGCAACGTTTATGAGTAATATGCTCTACGCTTGTAGTATCCTCTACAAGACGAAATTGCCGATGGTGCTGGTATTTAACAAGACAGATGCGCAGGATGCAGATTTTGCGAAGGAGTGGATGACGGATTTTGAGGCCTTTCAAAAAGCGTTGCAGGACGAGGAAGGGAATGAGGACGGTCTCGGAGGGAGCGGGTATATGGCTAGCTTGTTGAACTCTATGAGCCTTATGCTTGACGAGTTTTATAAGCATTTGGATTTGGTTGCGGTTAGTGCTATGACGGGTGCGGGGATCGATGACTTCATGAAGGCTGTTGAGGGGAAGTGTTTGGAATACGAGAGGGATTACAAGCCGGAGATGGAGAAGGCTAGGAAACGCAGGGAGGAACAGAAGCTTGAGGAGAAGGAGAAGGAGCTAGGAAGATTGATGAAGGATATCGATGTTGGTGGTGGAGGAAAGGGAAAGGAAGAACCAGCGGTCATGAGCGATATCGAGTCCAGTGATGAAGAAGCGGGACAGGGCGTGCTGGAGAGGGACGAAGATGAAGAAATGCAGGATGAGGAGGGATTGCAAGAAAAGTACGAGCGTGTGGGGAAAGAAAATGAACCCGGAACCGATCCACTCCTCGATGCGAGTTTGAAACGCTACCTCCATGCCAACAATTAGAGATCCATAATCATAACCTGCTCCATGTAGCTTAATAAATGTTCTTGTATCATAGCTCATGACATTCCCGAATCATGGTATTTACTTTGGAAACCAAAAAGAAAAAGCCACCGTATCAACCATGTGTATTCCCGAACGCCGAAGTAGAGTTGAAGGAAAGAAAAGCACAAAAAAACTCCAGTTCTTATGCTAACATTGGTTCCATTCCTTCTCTCGCCGCCTCTCTCCTAGCCTTTGCCCGCTCTTTCGCTCGTCTAGCTTTCTTTTCCGCTTCCGTCTCACTACTTTCCTCCACCTCTCCCTCTTGTGTCTCTGGAGATACTGGGGCCATGCTCGGGGCATCAGGCATAGCAGGTATCGCTCTCGCGCCGAGAACCTATGTAACGAAGGTTAGAAGGGGGGAAGGGCCGGAAAAAAGCCTGCCGCCCCCGGGGAAGAGCAATAGCAACGATAACGATACTAACCTCTCTCTCCAGCGCCTCAAGTTCATCCTCCACCGCATCCTCCTCCTCGTTTGTCATGGCCCCAGCCAGCAAATTACTAACTTCCCTCTGATACGCCCTTGCCTCATCCGTCTCCTCCATCAACTTCTCCACCGCCTCCAGCGACATCTCCTTATGTATCTCCTTGAGCACCTGATTCCCCTGCTGCAAGCCGTACAACACTGCCTTCTCCACTAGTGAAAACTCAACAGTCGAAGTCTAAGTAAACTTCTTCATATTAGCCTCTGCCCCCTTCCCTTACCCCAAACTATTACACCGCGGAGGGGGGGGGGAGGACAGGGGTCACATTACCAATTTCTCCAAAGCTTCGAGCTGAGCATCTGTTTTCACGAGTAGTTGTTCTTGGTATTTCCGCCGCCGGAGCGCGAGAAGGGCGCGGGGTTTGTCGTCCCGCGCGAGACATTCTTTCGCGATCTCGTGCTCACGGGTTAGGATTGTTTGGATCTTCTTTTGGTAGATGTGGAGTTTGTCGCGTTGGAGTTTCATGTTCAGGATTGCTCTGCCCTTTCGTGTTAGTGATTGTTTTTTTTTGTGAATGGGAGCTGGGGGAGGGAGGGAGGGAGGGAAGATGGACCGGTCTTGAGCTGTTATGCGGGAGGAGGAACTTCCCATGGTGGGGTTTGTATACTGGTATGTGGGTAGGTATTCCGGAGTTGGGTGCTGTTTTTCTTCTTTTTTCTTCTTTTTCCCCTTGGTTGGAGGCGGATGTAAGGAAGGAAGGGGGGAGCTTCGCTGCGGGAGTCGATGAGGTTCCTGATCTTGCTTGCTGATGAGACCCGGAGATTGCCGGGGATGGAAGGGTTCAACTTCACGTGGTTCGACGTCACGTATTACCGCATTGTACGCCGGCGAGAAAGTAGGTACAGGACTGTCGGATGACTTATCATACCGGTAGAATGCTAAGGATGCTTATTCGTGAGGCTTTAGGGATTAATAGGTACTAGTAACATGCTTTAACGTGACTGTGCCTGTAATCGAGCATCATACGGTAATCCTGGGTGGTATTAATAGTATTATATCATAGAACTCTTGTGAAGAGAAAATAAACTTTTGTCTACCCTGCAGTAAATGCCTTTTTTTTTACAATCGCCTCACTCCCCTATAGATGCTTCCAATCGCAATTACACCGCCACGGCCGCCGTCTCAACCCCATCCATCCCATCGGCATCTTCCTCCATCATCTCCTCCATTTCCCTGAGCGTATAATCCACCAGATAACTCTCGTCAACTAACTCCTCCACCTTCTTGTAATGCCTCATCGTATAACTCAAGATAGCCTCCCACCCCGTTAAATCTACCTTCAACTCTAACAACCTCTGCACGCTATACCTCCTAAACACAACGTGCATAATCCTCTGCGCGACAGTGGCAGTCTTGGCGTTCGTATTCCAGTCTCTGATTCTGAGCATCAAGATAGACAACTGCTCGTTACTAAGGCTTCCAATGACCTCATCTACCGCTAGTAAGCCGCTTATCGAGCCTTCCTCCGCTGGTGAGGTTTTAACGACTGCGGTGAAGAGGTTTAGCAGGCGGCCAGGATGGTTTAGTGTGAGGGCGAGGGTGATTGCGGCCCGATAGTCGGCGTTGCGAATGTAGTTTTGGAGAGCTTGTTCTTGCTCGATTTGCGCTTCTTCTTCCTTCGCAGTGGTTTCTGCGATTTCGATGGTTACGTCGGTCCAGAATGTTACTACTGAGTCACCACCGCCGGAGACGAGGACTTGTTCATCAGGGCGCGCAGTGAGAGCCCAGACCTGGTTTAATATTGCTTAGTTATGTTCGCAATGAGGGAAGGAGAGGGGAGGGGAAGTGAGCACCTTGTCTTCGTGGTTGTCTAAGGTAGCGTTGCATTCACCACTCTTGACGTCCCAGACCTTCACGAGGCCGTCGCCGCCGGAACTAGCGACTTGTAGGCCACCCGTTAACCACACTGCCTTTAAAACGCTGTTGGTATGTCCTTCGAGCGTCTTCAGACAGCTGTAATCTGTCAAGCTCCAGAGTTTTACCGTTCTATCTCCACTTCCGGTGACAACCATTCTGCCGCCCTTAGTTCCCTCTACACCACCGACCACCGCTGCCGTGATCGAGTACGGAGCAAACTTCACGGACCACACGCCTCGGCGATGACCACGTAGAATACCAGTCACCTCCCCTTCCTCCAGCGACCAAATCTTCACTGTACGATCTTGAGAGGCAGAGGCAAACATGCTGTCGTCAGGTGATATGTCGATCGCATTTATATCCTTATCATGCGCCTTTTTAGTATACGTCGCCTTGCTCTTCCCAACCTGCCACATCTTAATCGTGCGGTCCTGGCTCCCTGTTACCATAAACTTTGGCGCGGGGAATTTCCTACCGGCCTTACTCTCTGCCGGCGGGGCTTTTCTTGGGAGTGCGATAGCGCCGATACTCTCGGCATGCCCGGTATATCGTGAGTGACATGTGAAGGAATTGTTCTTATCGTCTATATGCCAGAGTCGCGCTTCGTTGTCTTTCCCACCAGTAGCGAGCCAGTATCCAGACCAATCGCGATCCAGGCATATTACAATGTCGCCGTGGCCGCGGAGAACGCCGACGTCGCTGAATGAATTGTTGACAGAGAGGACGCGGACATCTTCGGAGTTTGTTGCTAAGGCTATGAGAGAGGAGCTTGGCGTTAGGTATTGGAGATCGATTATTTCGTCATGGTGGCCAGAGATGCGACGGGTTATTGGGAGATTGGCAGGGATCAAAGTTGGGAGTTTTAAGCTGTGGGTGAGAAGGGTCTGGTCGTTGTGGACTGATATCAAGGAGTTAAGGGAGGGATTGTATCTAGGCTTGTTAGTAAAGTGTGAAAGCTTGAGGGTAAGGTATTACAAACAGAATGTCTACAATTCCTTCCGCGTCCCCCACTTCTTCGTCCCCATCTTCGGCTTGGGTAATTTCTTTTCCACCAGATAAATCCCATAACCGGACCCTATTCTTCCTGCCTCCCATGTATAGCACCTGTCCCTCAACTCCCTCGAGGTTGAGTGTTCCTGTCGGTAGGATGCCCACAGCCTCTAACTCCTCTAAGATCGGAATAGTCCCCTTTAGTTTTAGACTCTTCGCATCCCAAACACACACAACCTGATCTCTGCTGCCGCTGACCAGAGTCCTGCCATCCTGAGACCAATCCAACCCCCGAACAACGCTGACATGACTCTCTAACGCCGCAATGCACTTACTAGTTTCCAAATCCCAAATTCTGACGATTGCGTCGTCCGCGCCCGTAGCCAGCCGCCACCCGATAACTTCTGAGTCTGCCGCCGCCCTGCTGCTCTTCCGACCCTTTCGCTCATTACGCACGACATTCTCCGGCTTGTAAAATTTCATCGCAGAAACAACACCACCGTGGCCCCGCAAGTTGTGAGTTACGAAACCGCCTTTGATATCCCAGACTTTGACCAGGCCATCGGCGCCTCCGGTAGCAAGGAGTGTTCCCGTCGGGTCAGTTTCTGCAACAATTACCGGTGCCGTGTGCGCCTTAACGGAGCGCAAGAGGGTAGACTTTACGCTGGCAGTGTTCTCATCGTACGTCGGGCTTAAGCTGTATATGCGCATAGAGTAGCTGCGCGAGCAGATGATCAAGTGTGAAGCACCCGGTGTTACTGTGATTCCCTATTAACATCCCGCCTTTACCTCCCCAATGTCTAGATAAAACTCACAAGCTAGCGTAGTGACAGGCTCTGTATCCTATTATTTTATTCAGTTCAGCCATTAATTCTATATGGAAGATCAGAGGCAAACATACACCTTCAAGCCTAGCCAGCTCCTCCCCTGTTTCGAAATTGGTAATAAGGACATCCTCGTCAAGTGTGGTTACCAATATTCTTCCACTTTGGTCAAGAGCGACTTTTCCGCCGGTGTAAAAGGGTTGAATGATCTTTTCAGGGCGGAAATGTGTTTTTAATGACATTTTTGTGGAGTTAAGCTAAGGTTTTCGAGAGAAATTTTGTGTGGAGACAGAGTACCGGTATTGTTAGAGGGAGGGTAACTTGGATGATGTTAATCTCTAGCGAGAGTTGGCTAATCTAATTTAGGTTACTACTACTGCAGTTTGGTTGGCGTTTAGAATCGCGATAGGGTATCATTGGCGATGAGATTTGGATAGTGTTATGAGCAAGAACTACTACTCATTATTGATTCCCTAGCCATGGGCAAATAATCATTGAGCAGCTGGGGGGGGGGGTT